>Ga0126342_10000807_pt1 | contig 38741 bp, 40 predicted proteins | sample Cyp1metagenome_FD_92528 | JGI IMG/M metagenome (GOLD analysis project Ga0126342, IMG submission 92528) | Coral microbial communities from Lord Howe Island, Old Settlement Bay, Australia - Cyphastrea 1 metagenome | ecosystem: Host-associated > Invertebrates > Cnidaria > Coral ...
ATACATAATCATGTGCATATTATGCCATGTGATATACCGTGATATAATGTAATATGATATGATATTACATGATACAATATACCAGTATGTATATATAGATACTGTATATATATATATATATATTTGCATCTTTATGTCTTGGTCGCAATTAGGAACCATACAATTTCACTATTTCACGGTTGATAGCGGCAGACAACATCATTGCTTTACCATTTCGGTAGATGGTTGATCCATGTTGATCCCAAGATCTTCAACCAAAGATGCTGAAATTTCACTGGTATTGATCCCCAAATTGTGCCCAGTTTAGATCCCTGCATTCTTCTGGCTCCAACTCGCCTGTGTTGCGGCCTTGCTATTCTCGGTTATTCGCAGGTGCGAATCTACACCCCAGCCACCAGTGTCCCCACGCCTGGCCTGGCGGCGACTGGCCCACCAGTCTTTGTGCTTCGGTTTGCACAGGGTGGCAGGGTGTTGGGCGATGCATGGTGGTAATTTAACATAGCTATTGAAAATGGCATAAAATGGCCATTTATAGTGGATTTACCCATTGAAAATGGTGATTTACCCGAAGATTCTTTGGGGTCACTGTTCTTGAATTGCGGGACCTGCTGAAAACAGCGTGGGAAGGTCGATGAAAAATGTGTCCTCTGGCCCGAAAAGTTGCACTGCCCAACACTTTACGCTGGCCTCCTAGACCTGCAGTACACATCCGCAGTAAAAAAAGGTAAAACATCTCATCATGTTCTAGACATTGAAACAATGACATCATACATACATACAAGTACGTACGTACGTACGTACGTACGTACATAGATTAGATTAGATTGGATTAGATTAGATTGGATTAGGTTAGAATACCTTACATTACATAGCACCAGATGTATAATAACAACCCATGTAACCATCATCATATAAGTGGCTTCATCCATGTGTTGCTGTGGGGCTTCCCTTGCCTCCAGGTGAGCCCTACCTTGACGTCTTCCTCAGGACTTTGGGGTTTTTGCTGAGAAAAACCGGGAGTTTCAGTCACATTATGTGGATTCAACCAGCAAAAAATGGGTACACTGGAAAAAAAACCAAACACCTCACACATAAGGGATCAAAAAAGAACCAAACTCCTGGGTCTTCTGGTATAAACCATGAAAACTGGGATTTCCAGCAAAATTAGTGGGTTCAGTCCTGACCATGGCCAAACCTATGGGTCCCCTTGGTCCCTTTCAAGCTTTGCCAAAATGAGTGGCAGTTCAGGTATCAACCAAATGATTGCATGATCCCAGGGATCCTTTTTTCCCTCTACAAAACTTGGGTGGCCCGGAACCACCTCAGTTTTGCTACCGCCATGCGGACATCCAAAGCTTTCGTCCAAAACATGATCAGGCTTGGTTTCGATTTGAGCCCCTGGCACTTTATGGTTCTTGGCAGATAATTGATATCTTGGAATTGGTTTTGAGGATTTCCATGAAATATCGAGCTGGTCTTCAAATGGTCAACAGTCATAGATCCCCAAGAAGTTGGATACTTTCGTGTGAAAAACACCAACATGTGGGGTCGCAACCGGGCAGAGAGCTTCCTCTTTTGTCTTCTCTAACAGGAAATCCAAGCCTTGCCCCTGGAAGTGCAGGGGATTTGCAGTGCAACATATATCCACCGTCCAGGGGGACTGCACGTCTAACATGCCGACCTAGCGAGCCAGGAAGGTCTACCCCGCGGCAGGCATTCATGCCCACACAGGTGTCGGGCTGCAGGGCCAGCAACATTGATGACAACCCAAGGGGAATCCCTACAAGCAGCAGAGCAAATGGTGAGGTATTGGATTTTGAAGACCCATCAGTATGAGTATAAATTAATACCTTAATACCCATCAAATCAAATGGTGATTAATTAAATTTTGTACAACTATTTGTTTAAACTATTTGGTAACAGACCCATTTGTGCTAAGCGGAAGATGTGACCGGATCCTTTGACTTCTCCAAGCTGATGTCACAAGCGACGCTTGGTGTCAACGTGTGTGGTGTCCTATCCGTATCTACCGTTTCCGTAGTATAGAATTTGAGTCATGAAATTCTCAAGTTTTGCCAAATATTTTGCACTTACCCAACTTGGCTCCCATGCTTTTCTTGTCCGTTGTCAATTGCTGCAACAAACCCTGCTATGTGATTTGCCACCTGCAGCAAGTATAAGAACCGGGACATGAACTGCAGCGAGACCAAGCCCAACACTGGCAATCTCTGAAACAGAAAAGTTGCCAGATAATATTGAAAATCATTCGAAAACTGGGCGTATGCCACTCATATACCATCCTGATTGAATTTGCTGGTATCGTTGGGGGGATCATGACAATTGGACACAATGATTATGGTTTGTTGGCGTACCAGAACGAATCGCACTAAGTACTATATTACTATATAGTTCTATTTCCATTGCTACACCGATTGTAATTTTGGCCTTGAGCAACCTCTTTCATTGCAGAAACCGACTATGATTTTGTGATCAGCCAGGGGTTGTTAGTCCGTGGTTGACAGTTCCCATCAACTGCCACAGATGCTGGTGCCCGGTGCTGCAGTGAAGGCCATGGGGAACATGAGGCTGTAGGAACCATAGAGGTCCCAATTTGATGCGTTCCACCCTTTGGTTTGCTGGGAGCCAAAGTTTCAGGAAAACCCGTACTATCCATTACCATTCCTGTCGCGGGTCTTTTGACCATGGCCTTTGGAAGAATTAGCCTCAAATCTTCCTAGATTTTTAGTTTAGGAAAAGGTTCAATCAGTCAGATCAATCTCCGTTTCTTTTTTTTCCGCAGCTTATTCTCCCCATTTCTTGGATCAAAACCACTTGGGGAACAGCAGAGCCAGGTCACCGCTCCCACTGAAAGCAAGGTGGTCTGTGGGATGGGATGACCAGACCATTCATTATTTAATGATAACAATGATCATTAAGAATAGCCATTAATGATGATCACAATAGCCATTAATTATATACAGATACATTAATAGCCATTAATGATCATCACCATATACGAGCAATAACAATTCTCCATTTGGCTGGGGATCTTGACCCATGAAAGGGAGATGGGTGGAGACAGTTCTATATGGGTCAACATCAAAATAGCTGGTAAATGGATGTTCATCCCACTAAAAATGGTATGTATAGGTATTGATCCATAGCCATATTTTTAACCAACCAACATGAGGATGTTGGCAATGCGATTTCACCAGCAACATGAAGGGAAAAATACGATTGACCATTGCATTTTGGGGTACCCAATTCGTGAACAATGCCTACGATGGACCCCCAAGAAAATGAACTTGGAAGACTGAAGGTGACTTGCTACTTGGAAACCTGTTTTTGGGATTCCAGCTTGATCTTTTGCAGGGTGTTGGTCTTGGGAGACCATGCCAGGAATCAATAGAAGATGATATGCCTGGTTCGGAAGTCCCAGCCAGGGCCATCCCATATATGTAATATAAGAATATATAAGACTCATCTATTTTGGCTCTAGACACGACTTTAGAATGTTGTATGCCAACTATTCTTCTTCCACATTTTTGTTTGTTGTTTGAGTTTCAATTGCTGGTAGTCTACATTTTTAGTCCCATTTCTATACTGGTGAAACAGCCACTTGTTGCTTCGATCCATTTTTTGTCTGTTTATCTCAGGTACCGTCTGGCAATTGAACGTTGCCATATAGAGTGGCCCTCTCATTATACAGAGATGATCTAGCTTTTTGATGGCGACTTTCCACAGCAAACTGTTGAATTCCCAGAGGTGAACCACCGAAACCACCGTTGGCAGGACGCGGCTCCGGCTCCGGTGCAGCCTGCGCCGGCGCAGGCGGCGGTTGCGCCGGTGGCCGTGTCGGCGGGGCCCACGCCGCCGCCGCAGCTGCCAGTGCCCAGTTCTAGGCTGTTGGGAATGATTTGACCAACTGGGGACGGGTCAAAGAGTCGAAATTGACCAGAAAAAAGGCTGGTCATTCAGGAGTCATCCATTTTTGGGCAGTGAGATAATTTCGACCCAGGCCTGGCGATAAATTCAAAACCTACAAAACTAAATATGCAACCTAAGAGATTTGAGGGGATGAATACCCATGAATCTCCCAACCATTTTGATGTTCACCAAGGTGCCAAGGTTTTGTTACACAGGGTTCAAAATTGGTAATGTACTCGGGGTTTTGCACCTAAATGAAACTGAAGCAATAAAGATGGGGTTGAAGACCAACCAACATAGGGATGCAACTAATTGTAGGGGGGTCAACGTGCCTATGGGATCCTGGGAATGGTGATTTATGGGTCAACGGGTCAACGACCCACACGACCCCTCTCTTGGAGATTCTGGTCATGTTGGGTTACAGCAACCGTCCATTTGGGGTTCCCCATTTTGACCAATGCCCCCCCCAAACGTGTGCGTTTCACCAGCAGACATGGGTGTGATAAACCAAGAAACATGGGACAGATCTGGGATACACCCTCCTGTATTTTAGTTTGGCTGGTACTGAATGTTTGCAGGCTAGACCCCGTAACCATGCTTGGATATGGTTAACTTCCCTTATTTGTCATGGTGAAAACAGCATTCTTGATGGTTCAAATCCCATGATTCCAGATGGCCAGGGATCGGTCCAAATCGCCCAGAAAAGCCAGGCAAAGGGGCACCAGGAAATCGGACAAAGCTGACATGATCACTACCCAGAATGCATACAATTTATCCTGGTGTTCAGCATACCCGTAAATAACCAGCAAAAAATGCGACTTACTGATTTGAGATGGGGATTCAATTTAATCATTTAATGACGGGATTCAAGAACGAATGGCCGAAACCAGCCAATTCGCAGAGATCGACAGAATTTGAGGCCTCCGGAACCACTCATTGTGGCTGTTTAGCAAGATTTAGCATAACATTCCATTTTTTGCGACCCCGTTTTACCATGTTTTACCCATGATCTGAATCAGCTGCAACAGGCTTTACTGGGAGCCTCATCGGAGAGTAGGTGATGGAACGCCAAATTGTCTCGAGCATTGTCTCAGACGGTGTGTTTTTTTCCTTCTGAAAATAGGGTACCGCAAAATTTACTGGTGAATCATCATTTTCCCTAGGAAAATGGCCATGGGGAGGGTATATCCTGTTCTAGACCGTAGAACGATACCCACAACAGCATGCAACAGATTCAATGGCCTCTGCCTGGGCTCAAAGACACTGCCCGAGCTGACCGGAGCTGCAAAAAGCAAGTGAAACGGCCCGTTCTTTGCCGGCATGTGCGGGCCCCTGGGGAAACTTTCTCCAGCTATTGTGGGCCCAAAAGCAGCAACTTTTGGGTCAGGGAGTTCCGAGTTATGAGGTGATCTACCTGTGAAAATCGTTTCAGAATCCTAGTTTGAACTGGTAGGGGCCCATCATTCTAGAAATAGTTTCGCTCTCGATCATAGAAGTGATCCCTTGCCATAGGCATGGTTGGTCAAGATTGGCCTTTCAGAGTTGATGGGCTTATTCCATATCATTTCAGTCAGGAGAACTCTAATCTCTGCGTATCTACAAAACATATTGCACGCATATCCAATCCATACCCATGCCCATACCTATGACTATTACCGTACCTTTTATTCATGTCTATATCCACGTCTATTCAGAGTCTATTCAAGCATTGTTTGGGTCCAGCCTTGGGCGGTAAGCAGCTCCATTTCCCTGAAATCCCGAGGCAGCGCCTCTTCGGGAAGTTGTCAACCAGGCCGGGCTGGCAGCATCAGATTTTGGTCTAATTCCTGGTGCACTGCCCGGATCCTCTTGTAATCCAACAAAGCCATGAAAAGTGGCAATGTTTCATATGTAAATCATCTACGTTTATGCGTAATTTCCATTTCCATGTGTTGAATTAGCAAAGCGTAACCACATGAGGATTTGACCCACGTATTTTTTTTTGTGAATTTGATCTCAACATGATGGTGGCTGAGGGGACGTGCAACCAGTCAAACATCGAGGGTTGCCCCTACAACCACCACCACAACCATCCATCCATTTGCTTCGCGGTATGGATTTGATTTGAGGGAGAATTCTCAGGTAACCAGTCAAAGAATGTTTTGGAAGAATTGAGATTTTATAATTCTTCGGTAAAATATATGGACAACACGAGGCTTTCCTCTATTTTTTCCCTGGAAAATCCATCCGTCAAAGCCTGACTGTGCGTCAGGCAGTTGGCGGGCGCCGTGCGCCACTCCTCCACCGCCAAGGTGCGATGTGAAAATACGGAGGTTTCCATCCAGTCATGGGGGTATCCACCAATCATAGGGGATTGAACCATTTAGTGGGTTTAAATCATCGATTAAATGGGGGTATATCCAGTCATCCAAATCATCCAATTCATGATGACCATTGAATTTAACTCATGGATGACCATGACCTACTAGGTATTGGTTAAGCCATGGTGACGACTGGGGATCCCCCATGACTGGATGGAAACCTCCGGCTTCAGCTTTTTGGGCTCCAAAGTGGCTTCCAAAATCCATGGGGGTCATGTTTTTTCCGATCGAACCTTGGGATGGAATGGGTTACTTGGGACACGCCCGAGAAAGACATGTTTGATCCGCTCAGCAGTACCACCTCCAGGTATGGATCAATAAGGACACCAAGGTCATTTGCCAGGGCATGACCGGTAGGCAGGGCACTTTCCACACCACCCAGGCGCGGGTGTGCGTGGAAGGTTTTTTGGGTTTCAAGAAGCATGGCTTCATGACGATCCAAAAGCACGAGCTTGAACCGTGTAAACCAAATCATAATACTGACTTAGTAATTAGTACTGTTGTAAATAAATTATGGATAAACAACTAGTTCTATATTACTATGACAATAATCTATTCTACTTATTCTAACCATATTTTCAGATGTTCAAAACCTGCATCGAATCCGATTGGACCAGGCCATTGAGTACGGCACCAAGATGGTGGGTGGTGTGAACAGCAAGAAGGCGGGGAGAGTGGTGATGCGGTGGGGTTTCCATAGTCATGGGGGTACCCCAATAGCTAGATGGTTTATTTCATGGAAAATCCATCTATAAATGGATGATGCAAGGGGGTACCCCTATTTCAGGAAACCTTCAGATATATGTCTAAGATGAAACGTCGTTTCCCCCTCTAACATTGCAGTTTAGGGGCTTTCAAGACCATCCTTGCACACATGCAAATCTTCAACAGTTGGACGGCCTTTATCCCAAGATCTTCCCAGTTGAAACGGGATATTTACCATTGACCGACAGATCGCAGATTGTTTAGAGGCTAGTGTTGAACCTGAAAATGGTGTGTCAGAAGCCACTGACCTTCAAAATTAAACAAATCCAATAACACAGAAAGCACAAATTTGGAACCCAGTTCGAAATCATGTGCCACGGTCAGAAAACTGGGTACATTGCCTATATTGGGATGGATGACCATACCCAGCATCACGCATACACATGGCATATGTAAAAATTAGATTTTCCTTCCAAATATCATCCCAGCTACCAGGGCGGTACGAAGCACATGGGTCCGGAGCTCCGGTTGTTGGATGGCTTGGTGATCAACCAGGGGGGTGATCATCAACCAAAAGTACCTTCAGCCAATTTGGGGCCACACATGTTGGGTTTTGAGATGTTTTGAGTTACAAGAGTTTGATGCCCCAAACAAAGAATATGCATTTCAGCGAAAAACGGGATGGTTCGAAACACTAAGGGGTGATTTCGTGAGTGAAAGCGATGGGAAGAATTGGTTGAGAAGCATGGTTGTAAGCCACGCCAGAAATCTACCCATTCCTACTTCAGATGGTCACTCCTCATTGATGGATGCATATTGAGGGGTCAAGGTTTCGATGCCTTTGGTCTCTCGTAGTAGATGAAATTTAATTAGTTCTTGAATTGATTGCACAAAAGTGGGAATCCTTCAGGTTTCTGGGCTTCTCACCCTTGACGCTGGAAAGAGACATGGCCACGGGTCAACATCTATGACCAAGAGGATTTCGGATTTTGGTCACTGAAAGAGTATTACCCTCTGGTAAACTAACAGTTTGCTATTGAACATGGCCATAGCAATAGTTGATTTACCCATAAACGAATGGTGTTTTGAGCATGACTGAACTATACCATTTGTTATTAGTTTACTATACCCATTTATAGTTATACCATTTACCCATAAACTGAACAGTCTTACCCCACGGCTGCACTGAGATCTTCCCATCTTCGCCAACTGCATGGAGGCGAAAAAGGAAACAAAGCCTGGGAGCCCAACGGGCACGGGCTAAAAAAAATCAACACTGGATGATACATGGAAGTTATTAAAGCTTAACATGCGTAAAACTTGGCTAATTTACAAGGAAATCCAACATTCCAAATGGGATGGGACAACCAGCTTGCAGCCTTGGTATAATCTCCGGAACAGGCTTGGTGCCATCGATCATGTGAATCATGTGGCTTTGTCCATGGAAAGGAGCGCAAGTTATGGCCCTTTGGGGGGAAAAATGATGATCAACCTGAATCAACCTTGAGAATATTATATATCATATGGATTTATATAGGATACCCGACGGCTTCCCACAGTTCTGGCAAGCCGCACAAAACACACACTTGCTCAGAAATCAAGCTCGCAGAGTACCAGAGACCCAAAATGCACCAGCCAAACTCTTGGAGGGACATGCTGTTGTTTTCTTGGAAAACTTCCCTACAAGTGTCATGTTTGTTGGCTAAATTCTCCTTTTTGTTTCATTATTTCAAGAGTTCCCTAATTTGGCAGGTAAGTTTCAATTTTGTTCATTTTTTTGTTCATCAAATCCACATTTTGCTGGCTAGTTTCAACGTTGTTATTTTTTCCTGGCCAACAATGTCCGAGTGTCGAGTCTTGTCGTAGGTCCATGATGAAAAATCCATGCAGGCCCATGAACGCTATATATAATGGGTATGTTTCCTCATATCCTTTGATATCCCCATTATATCTTAATAACAAAAAAGCTGGTTTTGTACCCCCCGGCCCGCATTCATGAATTATCTTCCTATTCTACCTTCAAATCCTTAGTTTTCTGCTTCGTTATTCTATGGCCATAAATAGTTAAACATAGATAAAAACAACACCCTTCTGGTTGGCGTTAGACCCATATCCCATATCCGAATGTTGGTTTGTATACATACACCTACGTTGATATCCATTCATATCCGATCATCTCTTTGCATAGAATATGTCAGGGGATGGTATATCAATATATATATATATATATATATCAATATATATATCAATATATATCAATATATATATATATCAATATATATATATATCAATATATATATATATATATTTCAATATATACATCTATATATACATATATATACATATATATATATATATATGTATACACATATATATATATATACACTGTAGTCTTCTATCGAATCAGACTTTGATTATACACCTTTTATGCCTTGGTTGCACCCAGTTGCGACGCCTCGGTGATCTATGTGCCGCCACCGGCGGCCGCCGCCGCCGTGTTGGAGGCCTTAGAGGCGCGCCGTAAAGGGGGGCAATTTACCCAACTTTTTGACCATGGATAATATAGTAATATATCAAGTACAATATGAGAATATACATGCATATACATATTATGTACATGGATATACATAATATGTATAATATATATATATATAAATACATGTATGATTGCATACATACACAATACATATGCAATATAGAATATCGTATGTAATAATTTGTCCCATGTTTGTTGGTCGCATGGTGAGTTTTTGTCATTGGGGAGATATTCAACCTCAGATACAAGACAAAAAATGAGAGGACTCTTACAGAGATATGGGGATGGGTCGGGTCAAACTGGTGTTGTGATTTGTCAAAACATATTTGACCAAAGAAAAGGGTTTAAACTTTTTCAACAAAAAATGCAGATTTAAGCATCACAAATTCGGATTGAACCACCGCAAGTATGGATTTAAGTGAGGATATAGCATGATTTCACCAAAAGCAGTGTGGGGCAAAATCGAGTTACCCGAACTATGGATTGTCAATATCAACAATGAATAACACCGTGGTGTTGGGAAACGTGAATTTTTGACCCTTCCCCACATGCAGGGCAGATGAGTAGGGGCCATTTTTTCGTTTTGAAGCATTCTTGCTTGATCCATGGCTGTTTGGATGATTGACGGATCTTTGTCTGTAGGAAGTGTATTACTTTCACCTTCACGCTTCACACTCCTTTCATTTTCCAAACTATCAACAAACCTACAGCATCTGCGGATGAAGGCGGAAATCCCATTGATCGTGTGCATCACGGAGGGTATTCCTCAGCAGGACCCTGGGGATGCTCTACGTCTCTAAGTGGCTCGAAATTGGGCTGGTGAATTGACTCAGGCAATTTTTGGAGTGCGTGTTGAAGCTGTTGAAGACACCATTTTTTTGAGGTACACTTTGAGCGATACCCAACTTACACTGAAATGTTTCTTGAAGTTGACTCTTTCTCGGACGTTTTGGGGGATGGTTCTATTCAACGGCTAAGCGAAATAGGACAATATTCCGAGGTTTCAAACATTTCATTCTCCATCTTTGCTCAACGGACTGCCCCAGGCAGTGTAGTAGCTGAAGCTGACACAGACCCATTTGGACACACTTGGCAGTTAGGGCGCCTGATTTTGCGTGGCATCAATAAATTTCAACATCCAACGACTTCGTAGCAGACTGAAGTTGTTTGATGGTGACGTATTCCCCTTCCTCTTTTCGAAGATTGCATCCTGATAGCTAGTGGATGCATTGACAACCGGTGGTTCCCTCTGGTAAGATCAGCTTGCTGTATAATCTGCATTCTAACCGCGATGTTCTAATTCAAGTGTTTTTTTTTTTTTCCAGTGCAATGTTACATCGCACAAATTGGGTTTTAGCAGCAAACAAGGGGATGTACAACAAGAAGATCGCACCAACAAGACACAAGGATATATAACCAGGATATAGCAAAGAGGGGATTGTAGCAACACATGATGATACAGCCAACAACAATAAGGGTTTCAAAATGGTTCCCGTCCTCGGAGGGTTACCGCAGTTTGTTATATCCCCAGATCCGAAATTTTGAGGGCTTCCCCAGGAAAATCATCTTCAAATGGTGGGATTTGAGTCTTTGTTCCTTCACCATGCCCGATTTGAGTCTTTGCTTCAGGACATGGTGAAGGTGAAACACGCGCTGATGCGTCAGACCAAGTCTCGCCTGATTGGCAAGAAATCCCAGCCGGTGGTACCCCTAAACTCAGACAGATCATCGAACATGGGTTTCTTTTTGGGTAACCAATTCGGTCGTGAGATATGACCACGACGACCAACAGCAACCAACAGCAACCTCTTTTTTCTAGCAACCTCTTTTTATCTGTGCGAATCCCACCAAGGAAGACTTTTTGTTGGTGAGGTAACGTTACGAAATGTTAGCTATATATCTCAATCAATCTCAACATATTCTCAAAGATGGCTCCCATGTCCCATGTTTACCAAATTGTTTATTCCCATTTATTCGCATATTTGATGGTAACATCCACAGTTTGACGTCAGATTTCCATCGAAATGCCAGGTCATTTTGACCAAAGCTCCTCGGTTACCAGGTCCCAACTGTCCGGGCATCATCAAGCCGGGCGAGTGCAAGATGGGCATCATGCCAGGCCGCGGCCAGAGGGCCAGAGCAAAAACGATTGACCCTTCACCAATCCATATTATTATACCTAGATGATATATTATGATGATGATATAGATATGTTGTCAATTGTTGTCATACATTAGATGGAATATCATGAGAAAGATAGTGATGCCAACAATGATATGAGTATATAAGACTATATATATATATATACTAACAACCATCACTACCTCTGACCCCAGGTTGGGAAAATGAAGCTCCCCCAAATCATGTATTCTGGCAAATTGTTGGGGAAAAACCAATACAGGGATAAAAAGCCAAATCGGGTGTGAAAGATATCAACGTGGGATATCCAGCAGCAGAAAATTGAGAAAAGGAGGGGTATCGACTACTCAAGACCCAGGTTGCAGGGTCAGATGATTCACATTCTTTTTCCAAATATCCAAAAGACCAAACTTGTGTTTTGATCCAACTTGGCTAGTGAAGGCCATGAAGGTCCCAGAATGAGTTTTGGGCTTTGCACATAGGCACGTTGCTTGCAGGGTATGTGGGTATGTAGATGTGCTAGCAGGTTACATGCGACAATTGGTCAAAACTACTTACTACATACCACCGCGTCAGGGATGAAAGTTGGACGCGCTGATATTCAAAACCACCAGACCAAGTGACGGGTGCCTCGCACTACCGATGCGTGCCAAGGATACATCCACAAGGCAGGCAAGATCGGCATTGTCAGCAGGCGAAAACGCTGCCCGGTCGACTGTTTTGGGTTGACATGACGCCTCGATTTCTGCATGCAGGACGTGGTATCTCTTGAGATGTCTTGAGTTTCTGAAAGTCGAGCATCTTGACCCGCACCGAAAATGCACGATTTCATGCTATACATGACAAAACATTCCCCAGTTGGTAGGGTCCATAGGTGCCCCTTCTTCCCGCTAGGTCCGGTACTTTGACCTACGAGGCGGGCTCGCGGAGTGGCAGTGGGGGATTGCTCCGCTTTGTCAGTCGCCACCAGCATGACCAGGTCCTTATTTTTCAGTAAAAAGTAACGCGGATTGATGAAATCCACAATTTGGGCAACTTTCATGGTCAAATCCCCATTTCGGACAATGATTGAGAGTTGAAACTTAAATCTTGATTCTTGACAAACTATTGATGGTTCAACCCCCATTCTTGACATGTTTTTGATGACTAAATCCTTGTATTGGACCACTTTTTATGGCAAATCCCCATTTTGTACATCCTTTGCTGATGAACTCCTTTCTCTTCGTTGGCCTCATCAGTTGCCAGGCAGTCCACCAGACCACCGTAACGGGAATGGGGCAGAGCACTTGTGTGGGCATTGGCGGTGACCCCTTCAACGGTGGCCCGGCTATTCACCGTACTGGGATGACCTGGAAATCTGGAGGCTTTTATGGGAGAGACTGGGAGAGATTCAAAACACTGGGAATATCTGGGAATCTTTGAAATACACGATGATCCAATGATGGGGATGCACTGGATGCACTAGAAATGATTACAGAGATGCAAGTCACAAAAAGAATGATGATTTAAGCTACACAATCAAAACATGGTCATATCAAGCAGGCTGCCTCATGACTCGATTGGGACCGTTGTGGGAACCTTGCACAAATACATTGGACATACGATTTTGTTGCGAATCTGCGGTTGCTGGGACTGCATGTACACACATATAGTATAACAACCATGGTTCCTTCACCTTCCCACCATTGTTTATGAATGATCCTCATTTGTATTGGCTATTTGTGGGACATCCTCCAGTCAGTTGATGTGCCAAATGGGAAATCTGGGTAGTTTCAAGAGGTACTTTCTTGCCGCATATTCCCTCGGAGTTTTTGGGCCTTTTCCACGTGAATGGGACAAACTGAATATGCCCGCAAGAAAATGCCATATTTCCGCCCAAAATCGAGCTTCATGTTTTATATGGTAATCTTAGGCTTTCATTTTAAATCTTCGTGGGTGTATCTATTCTTTGGAACATTTGATGGTCATTTGGTATCCGTTAATAGCTACGTAAATTGGTGTAATCATGACATCCGGAACTACAGCAAAATCACGGTACTCTGATGGAAAGAACCTCTGGCTACAACAGTTGGAACAAATTTTCCGACCCACAAGCAGACAGTGGAAAGGGAAGGTGACTGTTGCAGTACTCGTAGCGTGTTGGGGACAACACAAGTCATACTCTCACTGACCGGGAAATTCCGCAGTTCACATATTCACGAACCAGCAAACGATTTTTACAAGACCCCAACCCCCCAACCAACTATAGATGATGGGAATCCTTTAGCGACCCGCCATTCTTCTGTGGGATTTGTCCCGATAATTGACTACGAAATTTCATTAGTTTATGTTTGAAACAAAACCCACTGACCCCGACTTTTCAAATGAAATAGATGATTGAAGCATGTTGAACCCCCATCTCAATATGGTCATCCCCATTGTTCTTGGTCAAATCCCCCTTAAAATCTTTGGTTCCTCGCCCCAGCTTGAGGCACCAACTTCATTGACTGCCTGGAGAAATTCGCCGCGGATCCAGAGACTGAAGGCCGACTTTTTTGGGTCCCAGCAGGTCCCGCGGATCCAAAATGGGATGGCCATCTTATCCCGACCATCAGATATCATGGCCATGAAAATGTAGAACTCATAAGATGAACCTGGCATATGGAAGTCCCAAACTGTAGAGGTCATCATCATAGAGGGTCCAAACATATCATCTTTTTCTCCTGGAAAACCTAGAAAACCATGGTTTGATTCAAGGGAACATTTACAGCAGACCATGATTTTCTACCCGCCCAATGTTTGGTTTTTCATGTCTTATTTTTTCCAAACCATTTATAAAGGATGTGTGATGTGTGTCTGTGTATCCACAGTATATCCATTCTTACATCCATGATATTCCCATGATATCTCCATTATATATATATATATACATAATATTATATAGTACCCTCCCTTACAGCCCCGGGCCCGGGCAGTCAGGTATCATCATGATCGGCGAGATTGGCGGCAGTGCGGAGGAAGAAGCCGCCGACTGGATCAAGGTGGAAAAGCGATGGGTTTCCCTGGGAAAATCCTCTAGACATAGTTGTTTTTCCACACCGAACTGTTACCCTACAGTTCAAGCCCTGAAGCCAGGTATAAATTAATATAAATGGTCAACATATTGATCCATGCGCACAGTTCATCCAAACTGCCATACCATTAATAATATCATCATTATTGTTATTATTATTATTACCATTAATATCATTATTCTTATCTGCATTTGACTTGGTTGGTCATGTAGCCCTTTTGTTTACGCAAGTTGCAGCTGTTTTTTCAATAGTATGATCTCCATCGTTGTTGCTTGTTGTCCAACGCTTGCTGCCTAATATCCCGCCTTTTGCAAGTAAAACTCCACAATTATTGCAGGTGAACTGTTGTCAACATTTGTTGGGAAATCAGACAGTTTTCCCATTTTCGTTTGTGAGGCAAGAATATAGCCCAATAAAGCGAATTCTCAAAATCGTCCAAATATGTCGGTGTTTTATGGTCTCTTCAAATAGGGTTCCACCACTGGTTAAGTTAAGAGGTGTAGCCCAATACCAAATTGGCAAGCCCCATGAGCTTTAGGGTCTCCACATCACCACCCATTGGTTGCACCAATAGATTGGGACCCCCAATGGACTATCATCATGTTTCCAAACGAAAATTGTTTTTGTATAGGACCCATAAACAAAATTCTTGGACAAACATCAACAGACCTCAATTTTTGGAACCCGCAATGGATTCTCTATCATTTTCCGAACCATTTTTTCTGTGGGGCCATGAATCTAATTTTTGGACATTTTTTTTTGGCTATCTCCTCGGAAAGCGAGCCAGGCCAATTGCCAGCATAAGCCAGTGGTGTCCTTCATTGCGGGCATCACCGCCCCACCTGGGTGCCTGGGCTGAAAACTGGAGCCATGAGGGAGTCATCATTCAACCTCATTAAAGCTCCATCAGATCATCAGATCCCATTAATATCCCCTTGATATCCCATTCAAATCTCATAAAACCCCATAGAATCCCATAAGATCACCATTAACCCCCCCATGAAATCACTATTTAACAATTTAATGTAAATATCACAAAAAAACCCATTAAATAGTAATAGAATCCCATTAAACACCATAAGATCACCATTAACCCCCCCCAGTGGAATCCCCCATGAAATCCCCATGTCATCCCCCATGAAATCACTCGGGGACGTCAGGCGCCGCATGGGTCACGCCGGCGCCATCATCTCCGGTGGCAAGGGCACGGCGCAGGTCGTGGGAGGGGAAAACATGGGGATTTCATGGGGATTTTACAGGATCTTAGTGGGACAATAGCGGGACTTGATAGGATTTTAATGGGATTTTATAAGATTTGAGTGGGACTTTATTGGATTTTACTGGGATTTAATAGGATTTTAGCCGATGTAATAGGTTTTAGCCGCAAAGTGGGCGGTTTAGGCAGAAAGAATGAGATTTAGCCGTTTAGACTGGGGGATTTGATCATGAACATTCGGAATTTCACCTGTAAAAATTGTTGTACATGGTTTTACAATCAAACACTGGGATTTAATGAAAGATGATTGACAACTTAGACAAGCAACAACAAATCAGAGATTCACCGGGAAAGATGTGGGTTCAAGAAGGAATCATGACTCAAGCCGGTGTTGCAAGCAACAAACATTAAGATATATCAACAAGAACTGGGAATTCACAAGAAATGCACCTGGATTTGAGCAAGAAAAATGAGGATTGAAGCCAACTGAGGTGGGAACAGAGAGGATTTCTTGACATTTTCCAAGTGCCCTGGAACCGTGCCAGGACAAAATCCAGGCGTTGGAGAAAGCCGGAGCAGGGGGAACCCAGTGGTTGTTGAATGTTACTATATGTTACTTACATACACTTACATCATTTAACATCATTTAACATTCCGGATGTCATTTTTCATTTTCATGATTTAACATTTCAGATGATTTGGAAGACGCCATGTCATCTTGCCCAGTGCTGATTTTCTTTCCGTGACTTGAGAGAAATCGCCAAGATGTCTATGCCTCATGTGTGGGAAACCATCAAACAGATTCAGAGATGGATTGACCGCAGGTAGCATCCAGATCTTTGGGTTGGGCTTTGGTCCGGTCAAAGAATCCGCATTTCATCAAGAACGGGGATATCAAGTGGGAATATCAAGCAATTCGAAGTAGAGATATGAACTTGCTGTTGTTTCGAGGTGGGGATGTCAAGCAGGAAGTCATGCAGGAAATCAACGTGTATTTGTCCATAAAATAGGATAGCTCCAAACTCCAATGGTTAATCATGTTCTTCTCCATGATTTGATGCCAATTTCGCTTTAGCCATAGCTGGTTTTAAAAGGTCAACCCAGATGGAAGTTACGCAGCCACCCGAGGTTTGGGTCACTAACTCACCAGCTGAGCTGGGAACCACAATGGTGAAGGTGGGGCTTCGGACGAATGATGAGAATCCATTGGATAATTGGGGGTACTCAGGGTACTCCTTCATTTTGCCGAATGAAAGTCAAAAGCTGTGTTGTGGAGTTTGCGGAAAACTCAATGCCTGCCCGGTTTTTTTCCCTGAAGGCAATGGAAGCCACTGGGAAGAAGTGAGTCTGTCACCTTTGGCAGCGGAGCGCTCGGTTTTTCAATGGGCAGAGCGGATTCGATTCTTCGGGGTCTTGGTACCCTCTGGTCCGTCCCATTGAGAAGCGCGATTTTTAGCGTCTCCCAGATGGTTTCAACTTGACCCACGGGTGGCGTTTCGACATTTTGAATCCCGGGGGGGCCACCTATGGTGCGCCCAACCTCGGGCTGGACGCCACTGTAACGGCCACCCCAAAGGCGCGAATGCACGAATCGTTTGGAGATGCTCTTTGAGACCTGGAAAGTAAAACCTGAGCTGCAGGGAGAGGAATTCGGGATGAGTGTGTCAACTGTGTAGACGGTTCGAAGAATTCTCGTGGATCATATGGCACGCGTTTGGGATATGGACTGGGAGATACTAAAGTTACCAGTCATTCAAGTAGCCTCTGGTGAACTAACATAGCAATGGAAAATCACCATTCTTAATGGGAAAATCCACTATAAATAGCCATTTTCCATTGCTTTTTGTATGTTCACCAGAGGGTAGCTTCACTGATTCACGCATCCGTCGCAGGTCGAGAATCTCGGTGTCCCAGCTGCTGGGAGGCAACAGCGATCATGAGGAGATCACCCAAATGGGGTTTCCATAAACGGGGATACCCCAAAACGGATGGAACAGAATGGAACATCCTATTAAAGTGGATGATTTGGTGGTACCACCATTTCAGAAAACCTCCAAATGATGATGGAATTCAATAGGCAAGCTCTCTCTCTCTCTCTATAAAATTATATATATAGATATAGATATAGATAGAGATAGAGATAGAGATAGATAGATAGATAGATAGATAGATAGATAGGGGTAAAAACCATAGTGGATTAGTGTAGATTAGTGTAGATAGTCCATGGAGAATTGGCAAATTGGGATTCGCAGTAGATGAGTATCTCAACATGTCTAGAAAGTTCTACTCACGTTTAAAGGGATTGGAAATCCACAAGCATCAAAGTCCTGCTCAGGAGAGGCGCACGTGATATCCTCATGTTGGTTGGTTACATCCCCAAATCGAGAAAGCCCCACTTACCTCCTAGTTCCCCAGGGATGATATGGCTACTTTTAACATCCAATAATTGCTTCAATATTTGGTACTTGTAGCTGCAACCCAATCATCTCCACGATTACTGGTGATATTCCATGATATTCCTCATGTTTGTTGGCTCAAACCTCATGTTTTCTGCTTTACACCCTCAAAAGATCTGGTACACAGCTTATCCTGGTGAGGGCGGGATATCCCATTGGGGAGATCCCATGGTGAAGCGGCTACGAGTCCTGCAGATAGATGGTTTTGTTTTATTTTGTTTGTATCCCATTTGGTCTTAGTTACTTTCCCATTGATTGTTGGTGAAATCATGAGAAGTATATTGCATCCTGGCTTCTCCCAATCATGAGGAATTTTAATTCCTCCCCCAAAAAACATATGCCATCAAAGCATTTTCCATCTCACCCCAGATATGGCAGTGTGTCAAAACCAGTAGTACCCCTTTTTTGTTCACATCAAAATAGCTGGGTTAACATGGATGTTCATTCCCCTAACAAATGGTATTTTCATAGGTATTGATCCATTTATAGTGGATTTTCCCATTAAAAATGGTGATTTTCCATAGTTATGTTAGTTTACCAGAGGGTATGCCACAGATTTGCTTTTTCAGACCCCTGGAGGTCTCCGGCCCCACCGTAACGCAGGTGGATTGCCCCAGCGGATTCAGGGCATCTCCTGCTGCACCCTGTGCCATGCCCTGCTGCAGATCTTTGCCGGCAAGGTGCGTATCCAGGCACGTGGCCGTGGAAAACGGGGGGCAGGGATGGGAATTGCAGGCTAGTACCGGGCAAATTACATTATATGTATATGATATATGTATATATATATACATGTATATGATATAAGAATATAAAGAGAACTTTGGTTACTCACTATGTAAATACATGTACATTATACACAAAGGTAATATCTGATAGCTTTTTCCTTTTGAACTATTTTAGATAAGTGATCACTTGGTGACAATGTAAGTTGGTACTGAGGTAGTTTGTAGGGGTTGGGAATCGGGGCTTGGGGATGTGGGGTCGATGGAGTCGATTATGGGCATGTAGAGGGACAGCAATGGAATGGATGGTATATATATATAGACATTCTATTGGATATATATATATATAATATTCAGTAGATATTCTAGTATACATATACATACTGAATATAGCTATTGAACACCATGATATTTGGATTTCTTTGGACATGGGGGATCGGCTGCCAGGGATGGGGCAATTTTCATGGGAAACATGACGAGTATCCATTGGAGCTGGGATTGCCCTATTTTCGGAGAAGCCCAGATTCATCTGATGTTTTGAACAAGTTCGGTGGTCGAATTAAGACTGGAGATTCTTTCGAAAGGTCTTGGGAGACCCAAACTCTGTGCGATGTTTTATGTTTTCTTCGGATTTAGAAGTGACTTGGCGCAACTCATGTGAGACGCGCATTTTTGGTGAAAGAAGCCCTGCCAGAATATTTGAAACTCAAATAGAGCAGCACTAAAATATCCGTGACATTGCTCCATTTGTAGTAGACTTATCGCGCGCTGGATCATTCTAGGTCCCCGTGAGCCAGCCACTGTAATCATATCATTTTTATCTGTTTTTCCCAATAATCTCACTTGCAAAGCTTGTTAACTCTCCAGTAATCTAGCCTAGTAAGGGAGAAGTCGTCACAAACACATCCATTTTTTTTAGATGAATTTCCCACAAAACATGGGTGATTTTCCAGCCATTGCAACGTAATACGACGTAACCATCTGGTGGCCCAAGCTCTTTGCGGCTGCAACCCTGCCAGACCTTCCAAAGTAGCTTCGACTTGCCAGCTGGGACCTTGGAGGATCAGGGAATCCAACCTGAAAATGGTCCATTGCGGAAGATCATGGGGGATGTAATGAGAATACAATGAGAATATAAATGTGAACATTGTGTTTTTTTGGACAACAAGATGCTCATTATTTATGATACCCCTCTGACAATGACAATCGAACCAGCCATGGGCAATGGCTTTCTGTTCGCAAACGATTAAATTCCAGGGGGGCTGGGGGTATTTTCATTATGTGTAATTATGTGTATATATATACATAATATATGCACAATATATCGATTAACAGATGTTTTTCACCAAAATTAGCGTCCTAAAGTAAGCCAGTGGATTTATTTTCAGCCGCAAAAGGAGGTATTGAGGCAGCACAAACGGCATTTCAAGCAACACAAATGCTGGATTCAAAAAACAAGAAATGGTGTGGCGGGCAACCAACAACATAGGCGGATGTCATTGACAGAAATGTGGATATCATGAAAAAGTGTTACCTTGTGGTAATTCAACATAGTTGTGGAAAATGGTGCATTCATTGATGATGTCTTTTTTTAACAATATAGATTTTCCACAGCACACGGTGAAAATTAGGTACATACAGAGGATAGGCTTAACAGTTGACATGACTATTGAATGAATATACATATTGACAGATTCCCCACATGCTACAGCGTATAGAGAGTATCAAACAATGAAAGTGGCAAATTCTCTGATCAGAGCACCGCGGAATGTGGATGGGAGGATATAACTGGCGAAGGACCCCAAATGACCATTCTTCAGGTTCACGACATCATATGATTCAGCCAGAGTCATGTCTACATACATATACATATACATATACATATACATATACATATACATATACATACATATACATATGAGTATATATATATATATATATTATGTATACATGGGGACATGGGTATGGTTCCAAATTCGCTACCTTTTAATGGGATGGTTCAGAAGAAATACACCATTTTTGGTAAGACCTGTCAGTCATTCAGCTGGTGCGCATAGATATGCGATTCATAGATATTGCTAAAGAATTGTGCCCAGACAATGGTAGTCAACCAGGCCTGGTAATACCTGAAAATTGACCATCCTCATGTGGTATCCACAAATGAGTTTCGCAATGTTGGATTCCCGGGGATCTCCAGATATCCACCGTCAGTTCCGATTCCCGGATTGAGGCGCCACCGGCGCATTTGGTGGACAGGGCATTGAACTATGAGCTATCTGAGGTGACGACCTGGACTGGGGAGTGGCAACTGCCTGGGTCTGATGATTAAACAGGCCCTCTGGCGATACTGGCCATCTTAATATTGGACAAACCATGACGAAACCATATCTGGCCACGTGGTACTTATTTGAAGGTGACTCATGGATACTTTGGGGATGTGCTGTGTACCTTCAAGGGAAACAGGAAACAGGGTCATGTGGGGATTGACCCAAAAAGCAGCAACCGTTTCCCAATGACCCATTCGAAGTGGATGGTGACAATGCCGATCCACAATTCGAGGTTTCATTGGGTTTACCAGTTTACCAAGTAAAAATATTTCACTGGTTCGATTGATCCAACCAACCGCAAGGATCTACTGTAAAGGGGGATGGCCAACATGCGCATCATATCGTGCCGCTGGAAACACCATGGACTCCGAAGATGCGATGTCCTGCCAATGGGCACTGTTTCCCCCTTTTGACCATAGCTTGACATTTGGCTTTTGGATAAGCTTTTGGATAAAACCAAGATAAAACCAAGATAAAACCAAGAAAGTGGCTCATGGGGACGGACAAAATGTGCTGGTACAAGTGGGAACATAAACAACTCTTTTCGCTTCGTCACAGAGTGTGCCCTTCAGCCTCCCCTTTTTTTTCATGGTTGAACCATGTTGAAGCACCATTTTCTACGAGAAATGCCCCATGTTTCATGGTTAAACCCGCTGGAGCCTGTCAGGGTGAAGATGTGGATGCCTCCGACAGCTTTTGCCGCGGGGAACCCAGGTGGATGTCCACCATGTCCACCAAGGATAGGAATTCGCACACGTGGAACTCTGTATATTGTAGATGTAGGTGTGGATGTAGATGTATTTTTTTTGAGTTTAAAAAAACTGAGGCAGCTGACAGAAAATTCAGATATTTTGGCAATCCAATGTTAATTTTGGGTAGATGAACAGGTATTTGTAAACCATTTCCATGAGGAATATGTGGCACTCAGCCGCAAGATATTCGGCCGTACTGGATTGATGATTTTGTGCCATGTCTTCAGCATTTCTACCACCAAAATCATTGGCCCGAGCGAAGGATCCAGGTTGAGTTGGGAAGTCTTGGGCTGATTGTAAGATTGAAAGATCCCAGAGTGGCCACTGAAATACGTTCAAACACAAACCTTTTCGAAATGTGTGGAGCACGCTTACGTGTGATGATTCTCAATGGTCACCAGAAACTCATCAATTTCCTAAACTGGCAACCTTGTAGCAGAGAGTTCCCAATGATATTCCCATTGAACATTTCCCATGTAGTCAGATTCGAAGTACCTACCCTAGTGGTCCATCTTTTGATGCGACCCCATTGAAAAGGTGACGAAATCTCTGAGTGCATCGCGCTCAGGTCTTCACCTTCTTCACAAGAACAGGCGCAGCCTTGGATCCCTTGGGGCGGGGCCGGAAATGGGGGATTTACCTTAAAATTGGCATTTTATGGTCATTTCAAAGGTATGAGACCCCATTGACCCCATACACCATAAATAACTTTGGGATTTAGATGGATTTATTAATCACCATTATCAATTATCATATCACCATTATTAACAATAATAAACCATTATTAACCACTATTTGGATTTAGATGGATGGTTTTAGGGTGAATCCACCTGGCGGATCAGCGAGTTTTTGCCCCTTGGAACATGCGGATGTCCCAGCTAGTTACTGGAGGATAAGAAGTAGGGATCCGGACTATGATTGGAATGACCATGGACGACCCCAGATATGACTTCTGAGTTTCATCTTTACCATGTTCAAAAATCGAATCCTTGATGAGTTGGGTAAGCTGGACCAGGTGAACCTGTTGAGTAGGCGAACGCCATGATCCCCCCATTTTGGGGTAGCTCTTCACATCCCAAGTCGATTACAAAGGGCAACTGTTTTGGGATTTTGGGATGGGATGCCCGATTTTTCCCTCCGAAGGTCCCAAAGATGCTGCATGCCTATGCTGGGCATGTAGGAACCATACATTTCCAATAGATTAGGTGTTTGTTTTGCCCCGACAGCAGCAACCTTCTGGATTTGTTGATGGATGTCCAACGGGTACAATAACAATAAGACCAAAGGCAGAGGAATAGTCGGAAGCAGAGAAATCATAGCAGCGGGACTGCAATTGTAGGCCACGCAATTTCACTATTTTTAATTGGTGGAGAGATGCATTTCCAGCTTCCAGCGGTTGTTTCTTGCGTGCGCTCTGATGACACATGATATCACCATTTTGTTGGTTGAAATGGAACTCCCAATTCTCGCAATAATTGATGAAGTAGAAACTCTACAGTAATTTTAGCTTTGTAGGAATGCCTTGTCAGTGTCCACATATTTTGAAGCATGGTAGTTCCACCATGTTCATTGTCGTGGCAATTATCGTAACCCCAACTTCCCAGAATTCGATAAAGGGACACTTTGCAAGAAAACCTTACACATCCTGGCAAAAAATGCAAGGTTTCCCGAAAGGGAAAAACACCTTGAACCAACCCAATGACACCATTTTTATAGGTAAATGTTGGTGGATTCAATCTCCGTATTAACGGATTAAGTCCCTGAATGAATGGACATAAATCCCCATATCAGTGCTTTGAATCCTCCAATGAAAATCCACTTCTTCAGTCACTGGGAAGCCAACCAAAACGCCGCCAGGTACGAGCTCTGGCTGAAGGGCCAGGATGCCATTCGTCGCTGTAGCGCACGGGGCGATGCACAGGCCAGGGACACCCCACAATCTGAGGCCGTTTGGTCATCCATTTCCTGATGAAAATTGCAGTTTGTTGGTGTAAAACCCTATGTTTGATGGTTGGAAACAAGAATTATCCCTCTAGAAATGACCAAGCCCAGACGCCATTTTTTCAGGTCTTGTCCCTAGTTTTTTGGATAAACCCAGATGTTGGTGGACAGCCAAGCCAGGCCAAAACGGGGGTTTCTTAAATTTTGGGACCCTCAAATCTCTCAAAAGCCACGAAAAAAATCCATGGTTTGCGGTCTCCAAGTTGGAGAGACGCGTCACATGTCTCTTCAAGACCTGCCTCTTCAAGCCACTGGACGAGGGAAGTGGGAGCTAAGAAAAGCGAAATAAAGCTAACAGAAGCTAGACAATCACACTCAAGTCGGGGGGGTGTCCCTTCCGCAGCCCGGAAGGGTGTTTTTTTAAAGCATTTTCTTTCCTTTTTCTTCTTCTTTTTCGAAGCTTTTTAAAGCTTTTTGTAGTTTTTTTAAACAACTTTTGTTTGTTTTTTTGAGCATTTTTTAGCTGTTTGTAGTTTTTTCTGGCTATCTTTATTTTTGCCTTTTTATAAAAATCGTTCAAACATAATTCCCAATAAATGGTATGGCATACTTTGAAAGAGTAAAACCAAAGTTTCGATACACATTATACCAAAATAAACAGAGATAGAGAGATAGAAAGAAAGAAACAAAGAACGATAGATTAGATAGATAGATAGATAGATAGATAGATAGATAGATAGATAGACAGACAGACAGACAGACAGATAGATAGATAGATAGATAGATAGACAGATAGATAGATAGATAGATAGATAGGTATATAGGTAGATAGGTAGATAGGTAGATAGGTAGATAGGTAGATAGATAGATAGACAGAGAGATAGATAGATAGAAATAAATAAAGAACAATAGATTAGATAGAAAGAAAGATAGATAGATATATAGATAGATAGATAGGTAGGTAGGTAGATAGATAGATAGATAGACAGATAGATAGATAGATAGATAGATAGAAATAAAGAACGATAGATTAGATAGAAAGAAAGAAAGAAAGATAGATATATAGATAGATAGATAGGTAGATAGGTAGATAGATAGATAGTTAGATAGGTAGGTAGGTAGGCAGATAGATAGATTACTGTAGATTAGATTAGATTAGATTAGATTAGATAGATAGATAGATAGATAGATAAATAGGAAGGTAGAGGGATAGAGAGATAGAGAGATAGAGAGATAGAGAGATAGAGAGATAGAGAGATAGTGAGATTCAGAGATAAAGAGAGAGAGAGAGAGAGAGATAGAGAGATAGAGAGAGATAGAGAGAGAGAGAGAGATAGAGAGCGAGAGAGATAGAGAGAGATAGAGAGATGGAGAGAAAGAGAGAGAGAGAGAGAGAGATAGAGAGATAGAGCGAGAGAGATAGAGAGAGATAGAGAGATGGAGAGAAAGAGAGAGAGAGAGAGATAGAGAGATAGAGCGAGAGAGAGAGAGAGATAGAGAGATAGAGAGAGAGAGATAGATAGATGGATAGATAGCTAGGTAGGTAGATAGATCGATAGATAGATAAGATAGATAAGATAGATAGAAAGACAACTAATTAGATGAGATGAGATTAGATTAGATTCGATTCGGTTCGGTTCGGTTCGATTCGATTCAACTCCACTCCACTCGACTCGACTCGACAGATGGATGGATGGATGGATGGATGGATGGATGGATAGATAGATAGATAGATTTAAGAACACTTATTCAATAATTTTAGAAATTTGGCTTCAAACAAATAGAACTTAAAAGTATGATGCAGGATTGAGGATACAAACATATAGAAATTATGTTTTTGACTGTATTTTTGGGTTTAAATCACTGAAGACATATGATTTTGTAGTTAAACTTTCTTGATGATCATACTTTTGATTGTTTCTGAATTAATGTTTGATCGTTTAGTTTCAGTTGATGCTTTCATCGTTTTGATTGTTGTTTTTGTGGGTTTCTTTGGTTTTTCTTTGTTTTATTTTTGAATCATTTTTCCCCAAAAATTTCTTCATTCTTTCTTTGGTTTTTATCATTTTTCCGCTTTTCATCAACTCCCACGGCTTCCAACAACGGCCCTTTCAGGCGACGCTGGTGATCCGGGGCTGCGCAGAGGAGATGGGCAAACTGGACAGCGTGGCGGGCAAGGCGCTGCGCCTCGAGTTCGGGCGGTTGGAACCGTTGGAACCATCAAAAATGGTGAGTTTCACTGTGAAGGATGGTGGTTTTTCCTATGGTACATGCTGATTTACCACAAAAACATGGGATTTAATTTAACCTGTAAACATTGGGGATGTGATGGGATTTAAGATAATTTAACAATGTAACACACCAATCAGAGTATCATGTTGAGTAATTTGTCCAACATTCAGTAACAAAAACTCTAACATCGGGGATAGTTTATAAGAGTGCCCACTTTCGGTAAGTCATTGGGGACGGTTTATGGTTTCGGGTTTGCCACACTCAGGCAAGAAAAACTTCAAAATCTGTTGTTTTGTTATACCAAGTGTGATGAGTTGGTTGAGATCCTGATTTCTTCCAGATGTTGTTGGAGATCAGTTGGAATTTGAAATCCCAGCTCGGCGCTGCAGGTGGAGCAAGAGTATTTGGAGGCCTTTGGAGCCTTTTTCAAGCAGCTCCAACAGGACCTGCTGGCGGATCTTCCCATTGCTTAATGGAGGGGTCACCGGTAAATGGAACAATCTAATCCAATCTCTAGGTATCTCAAGGTAAATGATGGCAAGTTGTAGGCCAGATCGTGCAGTCATGTGCAGTCTATTTCTTCCAACGTCGCTGTGAAACGAAGTGAACTTTTTGTGACCCGGTCAGATCCAGTCGGTTTGTGTAGAAACAACAGGTTGGACGATGACTGCTATGATTGGATAGAACCTATCCATATATTGTCGATTGTATCCCAATTTTGGGTCGTTTCACTGTTTTTAGGCGCAAAGTGTCCCTGTCATCTTTCCTAAATCGCAGAAAAAAGCCAGTACCGGCGCCAGGATGTCCGGGAAAACCTGTTCAAGACACTCATGGGCAAGGTCGAATGGTGGGGACTGAATCTTCAATGAACATTGCCTGAAATCCAGCGATTTTTTGATGGAGATTCTGAACTCATCCAACCCACCATCTATTCAACAACCGTTGAGGGACAGAAGATTTTTAGCATTGCCTAGAGGGTCCATTTCTTTGGGTACATCCCAGATTTACTTATATAATCTTATATATATATATACACATGTATACATATATATATATATACACATATTGATTAATATATTTGTAAATCAATGTCGATGTATATACGCGTACGCCAATGTAAATTTGGAGAGTTCCTTTGAGCCTTGATGAGGTCTTTGCCAGTATGGCTCCGGGTCAAAAACAACCCACCAACAGCATGGTGAGACGTTGAATTGCTTCAAATCATTAAAGAATTATTGACGTGGATTTCAATTCCCAGCTCCAAATTTTGGAGCTTTAAGCAGAGAATCCACATTGACTTGACTTCTAAAATCTTCGAAGTCCCAGATGTTTGGAGCTTAAAATCTAGAGATTTTTTGGTGCTTCCAGGCGGATGAGCTGGTTTCGGCCTGGCAGGAGGAGATCAAGGAGGTGCCGTTCCAGCAGTGATCTAACAATCAAAACATGGGGGTTTAGTCATCAACCATGGGGGTTCAAGATTCAAAACATGGGGATTTGGCAGATCTATTTTTTTTTTGATTTCACCAAAAAATGTGAAAACATCGGGAAATTTAGGAGCCAAGAGGACTTTATCCGCTTTATCATGGGGGTTTAAACCATCAAAAACCATGATGTATGCAAGATGAACATTGGATATTACTCTCAAACAGCGGGGACTCAATCATCAAGCGATGGAGATTTTTTCAACCAGCTATTGAAGCTAAGATAGATCCACTGAGTCTTCGGGTGTGTCCAGAAACGGAAGATATGTGCTTCCATCAACAGCAAAGCTTCGTTCAGTTGATCATAGTGTGGTTCCAGAACGTCTGCGGAGGGGAAATCTATGATAGTTTGTTTTGGGTCTATCCCAATTTTGGATTTGCGCGATATATCCAGTTTGTTGCGCAAACCCAAACTCGGGTTCAGCTATGTGAAATGGACGAGATTAACCAACAAGGAGATCAACCACCAAAATACTATGGCTTGCCCTCTGGAAATCTAACCAAGCAAGAGATTGAGATGTTAAGAATGGAAACCCAAAATGGCCGTCCAATATGTACTGTAGGACAATTATCTTTCAAACCCAATTTGTGTGGTTCCATGTTCAAGTTAGCGGGTGTCTCGACCCATTCCCACATGGGAAACAACGGGGATGACCTTGAACCAACATGACCGGTTTGGCGCTTGTTTTCTTGATGCATCCAGCACAGAATGGTGATGAGTGTTTGTTTTCTCTTTAGACAAACAATGCAGGGATGTTCCCTTGTATTTTCTTTTGGGTGTTCAAAGTGGAGCAAAGCCACAATGAGGAACTTGACTCACAGTGTATTTTTTGGCGTGATGGGTGCCAGTGACTGCCAGTGACTACCAGCATTTTGATGGGTGAACTCCCAATTTTTAAGGCCATCTCCGCTTGGTATTTTAGGTAAACCAGCAGATTGACAAGAAGGTCCAGCAGAAGAGGCCTGAGAAATGCAGCCGTGAGTGGATGGGGAGCACCAACGGAAGGGTTAACCAGTATCTCAAGTTATGGTCATTTGAGTACGAAAAACTTTGGTCAACCTGCTTTGGTTTTGGGTGTATCCCATTTTTGCACAAAGCCATGTGAGGGAAAAGCCATGTCTGGGGGTTTAACTACCTGAAATGGAAGATGACAACAGGGATTTGACCCAACAATGCTGAGATCAACAAACCAAACATGATGGTTTACCCGCTGCCAATCTATCCCAACAGGACATAGGGGTTTACCCAACAAAAACTGAGGAGATTAAGCAACAAACTGGACAGAGGATTACTATAAACATGCAGATGTAGTTAACTTTTGTTGGGGAATGAACATCCAGCTGTATACCAGCTACTTCGATGCATAGACAAATGTCTTGAACCTTACAGCCTTGATGCTTTTCGCTTCCTGTGGTCACCGATATACCGAAAGGCATAGGGTGGCTGGATCATCCCGATATTTTTGTTGGTCACCTGGAAAAGAATTGGTTGAACATTCTGTGGCTATTGAGCCCATTACTGGCATGGAGGTTCCTTGAGGGATCCACATGCTACTCCCCTTGCAACATGATGATGATGATGAGGACGATGATGATGATGATGATGATGATGGGTATATCATATCAACATGCCATGGGGCACGATGCAACATATTACCTAAGACCATGTGCGCGTTGCCGCTTCTCCAAATGTGAGACCTATCAACGTGGTCGGATGTCCCCCAAACTCAATGGTTTCGTCGGGAGATTGGTGCCCAAGTTTGAGACATATTAATGTTGATGGGTTTCCAGTTTGGTTTTCCCAAGTTGAAAGCCGTCAGTTGGAATATATACATACAAACAAATACATATGCTGGATATAGATAAATTTAGTTATATATAACTATATATATAATTATATAACTATATATATAACTATATATATAACTATATATATATAACTATATATATATAACTATATATATAACTATATATATATATATAACTATATATATAAAGTGTATGTGTACACAAGTAGACATATATATATATATATATATGTATATTGTAGTGTAATGTAATGCAATGTAGTGTAATGTAATGTAATGTAATGTAATGGTATGGTATGGTATGGCATGGCATGGTATGGTATGGCATGTATGTAATGTATGCAATGTATGTAATGTATGTATGGTATGTATGGTATGAATGGTATGTATGGTATGTAAGGTATGTAATGTATGTAATGTATGTACTGTATGTACTGTATGCAATGTCTGCAATGTATGCAATGTATGCAATGTATGTACTGTATGTAATGTATGTAATGCATGTAATGTATGTAATGTATGTAATGTATGTATGGTATTGTATGTTCATGTCATGTCAGGTAATGTAATGTAATGTAAATGTAATGTAAATGTAATGTAAATGTAATGTTATGTAATGCAATGTTATGTAATGTTATTATGGTATGGTAATGCTTGGTATGGTATGTCATGTATGTAATGTATGTAATGTAAGTAATGTATGTAATGTATGTAATGTATGTAATGTATGTAATGTATGTAGTGTATGTAATGTATGTAATGTATGTAATGTATGCAACGTATGTAATGAATGTATTGTATGTATGGTATTGTATGGTATTGTATGTATGTATGTTAATATAATGGAATGTAGTCAAATGTAAGGTAATGTAATGTAATGTATGTATGCAATTATGTAATGTATGTATGCATGCATGTATGTAATGTAATGTAATGTAACGTAATGTAATGTAACGTAACGTAACGTAATGTAATGTAATGTATGTAATGTACTGTAAGGAAAGGAAAGGTAAGGTGTAATGTAATGTAAGGTAAGGCAATGTAATGTAATGTATGAAATGTATGTAATGTAATGTAATTCAATGTAATGTAATGTAATGTAATATAATGTAATGTAATGTAATGTAATGTAATGCAATGTATGTAATGTATGTAATGCTTGTAATGAGTGTAATGTATTTAATGCATGCAATGTATGTAGTGTCTGTAATGTATGCAATGTATGCAATGTATAAAATGTATGTATGTATGTACATACGTACGTACGTACGTACATATGTATGTATGGTATATATGTAAGGTATGTATGGTATGTATGGTATGTACGGTATGTATGTAATGTATGTAATGTATGAAGGGTATGTAATGTATTGTATTGTATTGTATTGCAATGTTATGTTATGTTATGGTATGTAATGTAATGTAATGCAATGCAATGTATTGTAATGTATGTTATGTTGTGTTATGTTGCGTTATTTTATGTTATGTTATGTTATGTGATGATATGTTATGTTATGTCATGTCATGTTATGTTATGTTATGTATTTAATGTAAGGTAAGGTAAGGTAAGGTAATGTATGTATGCACACTATATATATACACATATCTCAGCCCGAGTGAAATCAAAAACACATGTATATATATATGATGTACATATACATTATAAATACATATGAACATCATTCGATTTTATACATTAATGCGATCTGTACATACCTTGGGGTACATACAAAAATCAATGGCGTCAGGACGCAGCTACGGGCCGCGGTCCACCGACGCCACGAGAACGCCAAGGAAGACTTTTGGAGGTGTGGAGGGTGCAGAAACACAAAACATGGAGGATTCAACCAAAAAGGATGTGGTTTAACCATGAAAACATAGGGGATTTAGCCAGCTTAATTTATGATAGATAGATAGATAGATAGATAGATAGATAGATTGATAGATAGATAGATAGATAGATAGATTGATAGATAGATAGATAGATAGATAGATTGATAGATAGATAGATAGATAGATTGATAGATAGATAGATATATTGATAGATAAATACTATGTTTTCATCATAGGGGATTTAACCAGCAGGATTTAGCCAACAACTACTGATTTCATGGGATTTCACCAAGAGAAAATGGGATTTATCACCAACAATTATGTTCACCAAGAAAACTTGGGATTTAGCCAACAAAAATGGGCTTTAACGAGGATAAGGAGGGAAATATACACCAACCTGGCATTTGAACAAAGAACGATAGGGATCTTGCAAGGAAACATGGGGTTTCACGAACGATGGGGATATTGACCAAACAAACCTGGGGAGAAATCATCGAGCAAAAAAACACGGTAGAATGGATATGAAAGCAAAGTCGAATGGAACCAACATGTGGCTGAGGTGGGGGTGTCAAAATGTGTGTTTCCCAAACTTGAACCCCCAAAACCACTATATAATTGTTTCCCAAATGTGTGTGTTTTTCCCCGCCCAAAGGTGGCACTGGAAATGATACCAACTGGTAGATAGATAGCCTCCGGCAATCAGCTGGAGAATCCACCATGGCTTCGATGATTTTCCCGGCAACCCTCATGGCTAGTGCGGGGATTTTGCAATTGCCAAGGCAAAAACATGCAGTGTATTTTCTACCAGTACTTTTGATGGATCCTTGGCTGGTCTCAGAACCCCAAGTTGTGACCCTCCGAAATTTAATGCCTTGAACTGAACTTGCATCACATCATATGAACCATGGTCTAAACTTGGGGCACGGACTCAAGAATCGATGGTCATACCAATACTAAATATACTAAGACAGGAACATTAGAAGTGGACTAGAATAACCCTCTGTTTTCCTGGGTTTCATTATTGAACTATTTTTCCCTGTCAATTCCACTATTAATATGGGATATGTTATTGTTGATATTCTAACTAGCACTAGAATTATTATTGATATCACCTGAATTTTCATATCCTACCATGGAAGTAAATTACAGTAAATACCATTATATACTATATAATTATCAATAATATTATCATACTATCCATATTATCAATAATGGGGAGATATTATCAATAATTTCCACTATACCATTATTACATATGACCGTTAATACATATACCACATTATAATACATACATAGGCCAAAATTATCCCAGTAATTTATAATATATATATATATTATATACATATGATCAATATGGGAGATATTGCTGGGATGATCATATCCATCCTTCGGGATGGCCGCAGGCAGCATGAGAAACACTGCGCCCAGCAGTTCGTCTCCTGCCTCGTTCCGACGCCCAGGGAGCTGGACCAAAACATGTGGATTTGTTTTAATGAGAGAAAGGGGGATATTTCACTGTCTATGTATATGTATATATATGTATGTATATATATATATGTATATACACACATATACACATCCATACGTATGTCTTTTTTTGAATATGGCTAAGGACCGAGGTCCCTCAAAGGACTTTGTTTTGGCATTTTTCTTTAGATAGATCATTCTGTTGGTTCTTAGGAGTCATCCTCCAGATTGTCACAAAGGCGGCGTCACTGGAAGGCTTTCCTCATTCCTTCTTGCGGGCTTACTGTAATCCCTTCAAACGCTAGAAGTCAAGAACATTTTTTTGTTTCCATTTGTTATCATGTTTATTGTCACCAAACTCGCAAGGAATCACTGCCTACTTATATTTCGGCATCAAACACCCACACACACAGATACATATATATATATATATACACATATATATATACACACACGCTGTAATTGTATTTATATACACACCTCCTAGGGCTTCATGTGTTCTAAACAGACATGGAACTCGGTTTGCACATTCTCCAAACATAGGGAAACATGCATTAGATACGATCCGCAGATAGTTGGGCCAACTGAGCTGATTGGTGCCCAAACCCTGCAATGGTGCTTGCTTCAGGCTTGTACTGAGCATGACGCAACCTCCAGTGAATCAACATTAACTTGGCAAGGTGCCAAAAAGCAGCTCCCGTGGTATGCTTCAAATTGCTGGTTTTTGAACTCAGGTGGACAACTGCCGAAATATGCACATTGGCCGCGCCAATTATGCCTCCACAGCCTGCCTGGCGCAGTTTCTTTGAAAGGGGTGGAGTCACTTCTCCCAGTGATGCAGGAAGTATTTCAGGGACGTGTATATACACATATATATATATATACATATATATATGTATATATATATGTATACACAATATATATATATATATTGCTTATCCACTTGATCTTCCATTTTTGCCTTTGATGTCTCCATTTCTCTTGGCACTACAAAAATCCCCAGCTGTAGTTGGTCAAATACCAATTAATGTCTGTTAAACCTCCATTTCGAGGTTTTGTCTCCCCATTTGTGGTCTGTAGAAACCTCCAAAAACTCCAGGGACGCAGCCAGGCTTTCAAGGAGTTGGAAATTTCGCAGCAGGCACCGTCAATGTCTGTTTTCACCAACAGAACTGGGGATGTAACCAACCAGAAATGGAAGAGTTGGGATTTAACTGGTGAGATATGATGTGTGGGATTCATGATAGTTTTCGCTTGACCAAAGCTTGCACGTTATTATTTGTTAATCTTGGGGAATCATTCCCTGTGAGCCGAATGGTGTCAAAGCATATTTCATTTCTTGAATGGCAAGGTATATAAGTTATATACACCTGTTGGGTAAACATGTTTTTTTTTTTCCGGCGAGATAATCTGTTTTGATCAATGGCAGTTCTTCCCACAAGAGGTGCGCTACCGTGTGGATCTGGAGTAGATTATATGGCTGATTAAATAGACCATCAAACAGTGGATTTCTGGGATCTTTGAGCTACTCAACACACCAACTTTTTTGCTGATCCAATCCCTACCGTTGTGGACCAGTGCTCGATTCTATATGTCCCACCTATTGTGAGTTACTTCATATCCATATCCTTTTTATTGTTTCTGAGTTTCCTCTGTTTGTTGACTATGCTCACATTCGGTTTGTCGACATCCGCATTTTTGTTTCATGTCACAATCTTAAGTGGCTTATCCATGTTTCTGAGTGATAAATCCCAGTTTTTTGTTAGTCGTGACTCTTTTCTCCTTGGTTGTATCCTCATTGTTCTTGGTTACATCCCGATCTTTGATGGATATAGATATGCATAAAAATCATATGGAATCATCATTCTAAACATAGTGAAATCACTATTTTTTTTGTTTTAAAGAACCGCCATTTTTTGATGGGTACCCTCTGGTAATTTAACATAGCTATTGAAAATCACCATTTAGAGTGGATTTTCCCATGGAACATGGTGATTTTCCATAGTTATGTTAGTTTACCAGAGGGTAATTCCCAAAGTCGCAGTGCGGTGAATTTTTTTCCCCTCCCTCTGGGAGGCGCGTCGCCCCATCACCGAGAAGTCGGTGGAGGGCCGCGCGCAAAGCCGAGCGGACCAAGAGCGTGCCAGAAGGCGAGGGCCTGGGAGACCATCCGTTAATGGTTGATGAATGGTGGATGAATGGTGGATGAATGGTGGATGAATGGTGGGTTAATTGTTGATGAGTGGTGGATGAACAATGTGGTGAATCCAACTTGTGATTCAACTCCGGCGATGTTTCAGGGGTTAATGGGATAGTTTATCGGGATATTTTATGGGAATATATTTGACTATATAATGGTGATACATAAAGATAACTTGCTAAGATATTTTGGGGGTGTGAGAGGTATGCCTATATATGTATATTTGTGAAATCGAAATTTTCAATAGGGATAATGATTCACATGTGGAGTTAGGAATACCGTATTTTCGGACAAGCACATATGAAAACGTATTTACACGTTTCTATGGGTATCAGCAACATTTGTTGTTTTGCAAATGTGGAGGCACAGTGCTATCCATTCCTGAAACACTATCCGCAACACACAATTCTCTTGGGGCACTCTATGATGGAACGTCCCCCGAAGCGATTCCTACTGAAACTCCCACTACACCCATTTTGATTTGGCTCTCATCGCCTCGGTTTTTCGGGCTTTCAGACCTCGCTGCAAAAGGGAAGGGAAGCGAATGGACAAGGGAAAGCACGTAAGCTATTCAAAATACAATTCTTGATTGGTTATTATAGGGAACTGTACTACCTGATACTACCTGGTTTAATGGGGATTTCAAAATTAAAGACAACAGCTTCGCACAAATTTCGCTTGCGCAATGTCCACAGGATTGACTACCGATGTGCCTCTGGTTGACTGGGTGGCTTCTTGAGAAATGCTGGTTGATCTGGATTCTATTTTCCCTGCAACTTGGCAATTTTCCATCTCAAGATGTCGGATATCAACGGAAAACCCTCAACTAGTTCAATTCCGACCAAGAAACTTTAAGGAGTGGTTGGTGATTTCAAACATATGATTGGGGCGGCAATTGAATTCAATTGACGAGCATTATTATGGGGCTCCGGGGTGGCTCAAGATTAGGATTCAAAAACTAACTTTTCATTGCTGAAATTGCCGATTTGTCGAGTAACTTCTCGATGATTTTCCGTTTCACATCGGGGTTTGTGAGAAAGTGGGATATATGGTGTAGGACCACACTCGATGGATTATCATCTTTTTCCCCACTGAACCAGTCATTTTGAGGTATCCCCGAGTTTCAGACACATCTATTTTGATTGGTTCCAACTGTCACAGCAATGACGGCTCGGTGCCGGCCGTGGAGCAGGACGCGGGGGCTTGGGGTCTGTAGGGAATGGCATGGGAAGTCCAAAGAAATATTGGGATTTTTGTTGTCATCCAAAAGTGTGCGTTTTACCACCAAGAACAGGGAGGTAAACCACCGAAGATTGGGACTTCTTGTCCTCAAACCTTGGGTTGGAGCAAAAGCTTCAACCACAAGAAGCAGGGGATAGAACTGGCGTAGTGGATATGATGAAGTTGGAAGATCTGAAACTCAACCATATTTGGTCTATTTGAGGAGGGAACAGCGATCTAAATTAACCATGCCTGGTGGCTGGTCCCTTCATACCCCATTCCTGTTGATATGTAAGAATTTCCCATGTTAGCTTTTGAATACCTACATCCTTGTTGGTTACAGGCACCATCTGGTAATTAGCAGCCATTTCTTGTCTGCATTATCCCCATTCTTGCTTGTTGGTATGGGTATGGGTCTAAACCTATGACACATCCGTGACACCAGCTGTGTTAATATTCACCAGGGTAACAGGGGTCTTGTTGGTGATACCCTCTTGAAATCTATATAAATGACTTCATACAATAGTCCTCACAAACAGATGCAATAATCTTCCTATTTAGCATGGAGCTTTCCCAATGCCAGCCATGTTAGATTCCTGTGTATGCCCTTGTTTCTACTGCTTAATAACCTCCCCATGTGGGTTAAATCACCCTCCTGTTTGCTTCGAAAACCATTTGATTTGGTATCCCCAATGACCTGAATTGAGCACCACCAATTCCACTGATTTGAGAACCACTTTCCCTGAAATTGCCATAAATAGCAGGGGTATCTTCGATTTCTGGTGAAAGCCACATACTCAGTGGATCTCTACATCTTGGGTTTCAATAGCTTGGTCAAGCCCTCCATTTTTCATGGGTGAATTTCCATGATTTCATGATGTTAATGCCATTCTTTGACAGAATAAATCCATTGTTTTATGGCTGTACTGTATGGATAGCTGGGATACTTTGGCATCCCAAAGTAAGTTGGTCAAGCAATTTTTGATGGCTGAATTCCACATGTTTGGTGCTTAAATCACTTGAACAAGTTGGTCAACAGAATCTCTTCGTTGGACAGCTTGGTGCAATGATTCACCCTCCGGTACAGGCGCTGCCATTAGATGTGCTTTCTGTATCATTGCCAGACTGCCAGAACCTCAGCTCCGGGCTCGTCCTTGGAGTTTTCCAAACCATGCGGCAAAAGAAACAGACTTTGAATGATTTTGAAGCATGAACATAGTGATTTAACAGGTCAAACCTGGAGATTCAACTGAACTGTAACCATCAACCATGGTCATTTAACCATCCATCCTCGGGATTAAATCATCAAGTTGACATCAACCTGTCGTTCAGTGGTGATTTTTCTGTCGTTCAAAGTACCCTCCAACGGGGGAATCAACGGGATTCAATTGATTCAACCATCGATCGGGGATTTTCCGTCCATAGCAATGTGCCCACGAAAAGTGACACGTGTTTTGCTTTGGGAATGTGGAAAACCCAGGATGCTGAATGAATTTGAGGCAGTTTTGTGGTAGGGCCTGGTAGGGCCTGAATTTTTAACAACGAATGGAGATGAAAGTCACCAATATGGGATGTGAATGGGGTGTAGGAAGTGCAGCTACGGTACAGATACAACTAACATCAACTAACTCTGTGAAGGGTTGCAGCCATGATTGATATAAACTGGGCATTTGGGATGTCATTTCAGTATGTCATTATGTATGAAGCAGCAAGTCATGAAGAATAGGCAGTTGAAGACAGGAAAGATGCCCGCATGGAAAGCTCAAAAATAAGGTTGGAAACTGGAAGGTGATTTCCCTAGGTGAAACGGCCATTTTTAGCTATTTCTTGATGCCATGTCATATTTCCCAGGTGTAAGTCCGTGTAGTAAGTGATCCGGAAGTGCATGTATCATGATCAATGAATGGGGATCGAACCATCACACAATGGGGCTTTCACCAAGCAACATGGGTATGGGTCAATACCTATAGATACATTTTTAGTGGGATGAACATCCATTTACCAGCTATTTTGGGGTTCACTAGGTACCAGGGTTTTGACCCATCCCCACATCTTGACCATTGGAAGTTCGCGCCTCACAGCCGTTTCGAGTTTCCAGTGTGTCACGTGATCGTGTTGCCTCGCTCCTATCGTGGTGGGGATCTTCAGCGCAGGGGTGACCAGATGGTGAAGCTCACGGCCAACCAGACTCCATGAATGGCCCAACATAGCTATATTTTTACAATTTATACCCCACGTAGACTATATATATATATATATGAGCAACCGTAAAAACCCCGGCAATACTAAATATGTATTCGACGGACATTGGTTTATGGAAATTGATGGAAATTGTTAAAAACACGAGGTAAGCGATGGGACCTTC
>Ga0126342_10000808_pt1 | contig 38731 bp, 36 predicted proteins | sample Cyp1metagenome_FD_92528 | JGI IMG/M metagenome (GOLD analysis project Ga0126342, IMG submission 92528) | Coral microbial communities from Lord Howe Island, Old Settlement Bay, Australia - Cyphastrea 1 metagenome | ecosystem: Host-associated > Invertebrates > Cnidaria > Coral ...
ATTTAAAAAATTTTATTTTTTTTTATATTTTTTTTTTTTTTTATATAATTTTTAAAAATTAAATATTATAAATAATAATAAAATAAAATTATTATTTTTATAATTTTATTAAATATTAAATATATTAAAATTCATTTTATTTATTTTTTTCTTAAAATTCAATATCAAACCCAATATATAATTTCAAATTATTTAATTAAATAAAATAATTAATATATTAATTATATATGTTTTTAATAATCATACAAAATAATGCATATTTTTTTCCTATAAATATATATTTTTATTTTTCATTAATAATTTTTTATTTTTTGTTTTTTTTTATCAATATATTATTATATTAATATGAACCAAAAAAATGTAAGAAATTTAATTTGTTATCGGGGGTTAATTTATCTAATTTCCTAAAGGAAAAAAAAAATATTTCAAAAATATGTTAATTTTATATTAATATTAATTATTTTTAAATATATCTAAAAATTTTATTATATTAATTTTTGTTTGTTCCCATCCAATATTCCATTGGAGCGAAAATTTATAGCTATAATGGCTAGAATTCATAACGGAGGTTCAAATATATTGAGTTAAAAGCAGACAATTCAACCAAAGGACAATCATTGTAAGATTTATCGAAGGAATCAGTCCGACGAATCTTCAAATGTCTTGAGTCCGCTTTTAGGGCACCTTTCTGGAGATAGTCTCGAAAATGGGTTCCACGAAAATTGATAGCCTCAGTTCAAGATCAACTCACCTTCTTCCTGTTTCGGCAAGCATTCGTCCTCCAGGCAAAACTCAAAACACCCCGAGATTGGGATACATTGGGACCATGCAAGTGAAAGACTGAGACAATTCTTCCTTACCATGTTCGGAGAGTTGTATGATGGCCTGTCTGCCCATAGTATCCCATAGGAAGTTGGACGTTCAACCCAATTCAATTGTGTCTACAGCAATATAAGATCATATAAGTAAGATTTTACGGTGAGAAACGCACGGCTTGGCCACGGCCCTCTCTCCTTGTGCTACCTCTTTGGTCCCCCGGGTCCCTCCTTGCACTGTGCGATGCAATTCGAACGATCCTTGAACTCCTCGCCCTTGCCTCGGGCCTGAGTGTCTTCAATGGAAATGCGCCGCATCCCTTGAAAAATTGTTTGTCTTGCCATTGACAGAAGCTGACCTTTCTCAAGTTGTTGCCTTGTCCCTGCTCTCTGCAGGTCAGCACACTGAGCGAGGAACACCACCACTGCACTTATAGACACACTCGGAGAGGCAGTTCTGCCCACGTGCACAAGGGCTTCCATAACATTCCGAGTCATTTCAAGTGAAATTCAGAGGGGTCATTGCAACTGCCAGGGATGTCAGCAACAATCTCCAGTCAGTACCTTGAAACACATCCTAAATCCGAACACATGCGAAAACCAAAAGAAAGCGCTCTACTCTAGTCCCATTTCTGCTCACTCTTGATGCTCACATGCCAAATCCGCCTCTTGGTCCTGACTTAGCTCTGGTCTGGCCAATACTGCTGCAGGCCTCAGAGTCTAGCTGAATCATACTGCATCTTCCGCTAGCCACAAAATGCACATGAATCGTGACGGTCATAACATGTCAGAACTCATCATCCCTGTCCCAGGACGTTCACACAGTTTGGGGTCCAAGCAGTGAGGCACCTACTAAGGCACCTGAAATTGGGGCCATTGAAGGCAATGGGCCACACAAACATGACCGAATGGTAAGTTTTTTGAATGCTTGCACCAATCTGTCACGCAGAAGCTTCTGAGACCAGTGCTGCTTAAGGATGCTACCTGGTGTAAAATCCACATAATCATTTGTGTAAAATCCACAGAATGATTTCATGAATGAGGTACAGTTTACAGGTGTATGCAAACCCGCTATGCAAGTCGTGTCACTTGAACACTTGTGCAACTTACTCTGCGTGGGCGCGTGCACGCGACAATATTTCCAACATCTATGTGCATATATGTGCATATAGTATACGTATATACACATGTAAGGACAGCCTGTTTGACATTTTCAGTTCGTTCGTGATGCATGTTCCATGTGTTTGGTTGTTTTCAAACATCATCATATCGTGACAGAGAGAGAGAGAGAGTGAGAGAGTGAGAAAAAATGAAATCAAAATTCGCACTGTGAGTTGGAGAGCACCAAATGTTGGAGTTTTGCCTCAAGCCAGCATGTCATTGTAAGTTATATCACAGCATCTAACAGTCATAATATGATCGCCAATGCCACGTAAACGTACATGAATCTACATATAATCATATGTGTATACCAGGTATATACATATGACATGTGTATGTATATATATATATAATTATATATATATGAGTATATATGCATCGATAGACATATCATGGGTTTGGTTCCTGTTTCTAGGCCCTGCATAGAACAACACAGCACCATCGCACAGCAATGGCACAGCCCACTCCCTTGAGTCTCTGAGTCTGCGAACGGCCGCTCGCCGGCCGCACACAGCGAAGCTGCGGCCAAGTAGGGCACAGGACTTGGCCGAGAAGTGCGGACAGAAAGATTAGATTTTCAACGTCAGTTTGGCTATAAGATATATATATATAAAATGTACCTATCATATAGATTCATAAAAAAAACATTAAGATACACAGAATGTACAGACCTAAAGATCATAAAATCGTATGCCAGTATAGTGCCACACAAGGCGCTGGCGGAAGTTTCAAAAATAGGAAACCTATAGGAGAGGCTGGTTGTTGTGAATCACGGATGGCAGGGCGAATCCACTGATGGAACGACAGATGGTTGGAGTTGTGTTTTTTGGAGTGGTTGCAATGGTTGCAATGGTCACCTTACCACAACTGCTGGATGTAGTGTGGTGTAGCGCAGTCGCAGTTGTAGCTGTAGCTGTAGCTGTAGTGTAGTGGAGCTGTAGTTGTAATGTAGTGTAAGTAGTGTAGTTGCAAGCGCAGTTGCAGTTGCAGGCGTGATGTGGTGTAAGTAGCGTAGTGTAGTGCAGTGTAATGTCGTGTGGTGTTGTGTTGTGTGTGTAATGTGGTATAGTGTAGTGTAGCCTAGTGTAAGGTAGTGTAGCTGTAGTGTAGTGTAGTGTAGTGTAGTGTAGTGCAGTGTAGCGTAGTGCAGTGCAGTGTAGTGTAGTGTAGCGTAGTGTAGTGTAGCGTAGTGTAGTGTAGTGTGGTGTAGTGTGGGGTAGCGAAGGGTAGTGTAGTGTAGTGTAATGTAGTGGTACAGTAGTTGTAGTTGCAGTTGCAGTTGTAGCTGTAGTGTAGTGCAATGTAATCAGTGTAGTGTAGTGATGTGTAATGTAGTGTGGTTGTAGTTGTAGTTGTATTTGTAGTTGTAGCGTGCTCCAGTGTAATCAGTGTAGTGTAGTGTACTTGTAATTGTAGTTGTAGCTGTGGTAGCAGCAGCTGTTGTAGTTGTTAGTGTAATTGGTGTAGCGTGGTGTAATTAGATGTAATTACCGCAGTGTAGTGTAATTAGTGTAGCGTAATGTAGCGTAGTATATTTGTATGTGTAGTTGTAGCAGTAGTGTAGGGTAGTGTAGCGTAGCGTAGCGTAGGGTAGTGTAGTGTAGTGTAGCGTTGAGTAGTGGTAGTTGTAGTTCTACTTGTGTATCTATCTATCCATCCATCCATCCATCCATCCATCCATCTATCCATCCATCCATCTATCTATCTATCTATATATCCCTCTATCTATCTGTCTATCTATCTATCTGTCTATCTATCTATCTATCTATCTGTCTATCTATCTATCTATCTGTTTGTCTGCCTGTCTGTCTGTCTAACTGTAAACTTGAAAACGCAGCAATTCTGCGAGACTTCCTCAATTGTTGAACTTGGCAACATCCAAAAAACGAAGCAATTATGCGAGACTTACTAAATTTTTGAATTTGACAACGTGACAACATCACAAACGAAGCATTTCTGCGAGACTTCCTCAATTTTTGAACTTGACAACATCAAAAACGAAACAATTCTGCGAGACTTCCTCAATTTTCGAAGTTGACAACATCAAAAACGGAACAATTCTGCGAGACTTCCTTCAACAATGGAAAGTCGAGTGCGGAGCTGACGGCCTCGTACCAATGCGTTTTGCGATTATTCCACTCCACCTGTCTAAAGTACTGCGCCTGCCACGAAAAAGTGATGCAAGGTCATACGAAGTGCTGCACCTGTCACGCAAAATCATCTCAGCAAACCTGAGGATCTGATGCTCCAAAATTGCATCCCCTCTCTGGAAATCAGCGACGGACCTCCTAACATCTCTGATGAACATGTCTCTTGTACTGCGCCTGCCACGGAAAATGTATCTTTGCAGATTCTCTTCAAATGTCCCACGCCTGCCATTGTTTTTGGAAATGCCACAAAACCCTCACGTTTTGCTCACTTTTGACACAGTGCACAATCCCTTGCGCCTGCCACGCAAAACGACATCTGAGATCATCTGAACGTCCAAAAGTGGTCCGAGCATGTGGTGCTTTTCATACTTTGAATCATTTTGACTTGGAAATGTGCTTCGCGCCACAACGGCGTGCAATTTTTATCTCTCATCTGGCCAGCTGGCTCCGCACCCGCCGCTTTAGCGAGCCTACTTTTCGACCCTCCGGAGCGACAAATCATTGGAAAAACACAGCGTGTCGCGACTTTCCTACCTTTTCGCGCACCTGGATCTTCTTTCTTCTGAAACTTTCTCTTTTTTTTAATCTTCTTTCTTCTTCTCTTCTCTTCTCTGACTCTTCCCATCTCTGCTTTTCATCTGTCCATATTGTCGGAAGTTTGACTTCTAAACTTCCTTCGATCATATGTGTAGATAAACAATCACACGGGGATGCAGCTGATGTAATTGAATAGAACTGCTAGTAAAATGACACAAAGTAAGGTCTTGTCCAATAAGAGGGCGTTCCCAGACCCACCGGCCCACCGGCATCTCTTTGGAGATGTCTGACCCATATCAGAAGCTCATTGAAGTCTGTGACCAATGCAACCCATGCCTAAACTTGGACAAACAGCCCTTGATCCTTGAAGATCCTTGATCATCCTTGAGGTGAAGACGAGGATGCTGCCCAGGATGTATAGCCGGAAGTGCCTCCTGCCACAAACGTGTGGGCCAGCGCATTGGCACATGCCTACCTTGGAATGAATTGCTTGATCAACCGGATCCTCCACAAGAATAATATGAATTATTATGATTAATATACATAATTTAAACATCTACCTGCAAGTATATACTTATATACTAGATGTAGTTCGTTAATTATATCATAGAATTAAATATATACTGTATATATATATATACATTTATATATATACATAATGTGATATAATATGTATACATATATATATATATAGATAGATATTGATATATTGATATATTGATATATTGATATATTGATATATTGATATATTGATATATTGATATATTGATATATTGATACGTATTGATATATTGATACGTATTGATTCGTGACCCAACTGCGGCTTCTGCATCACAGTGTTCAACGCCTCCAGATCTCCTTGGGAGCACTCGTCCTCGGTGGCTATCTGCAGTCATCCTGCACGTCACAGGCGCGGAATTGTGGTGCTCTCACCGGCCGCAGAACTCCAAAACCCCGCACCATGCCTAAATCGTACCATTCTTCTTTGTCTTCTTTCTGCTGGTTTTGAACAACACGCGAAAGAGATCCAAAGATAATCCAAAAGAGTCCCAATCAGATTGTACTACTACATGCTTGAGGTTGGTGAGTCTCAGGTATAGAGACCCTTGGATGCTTGATGACCGGCACTGTTGTTTGACCACACATGATGGACGGGTCCTGCGATCACCTGAAAGTGCCTCGCCACTATTGCTTCCTACTAAAAGCTTGAGAAATCAGAGGAGCAAAAAAATCATGCACCTCACACCGCTCCGGGAATAACTCAAAGCCACGCCAGCAGCAACAGGAACGCACTGAATCAGGGCTGCTACCTGTGGAAGTAGTTGCGCCAGTCCGCCAATTGTTTTGATCAAGACCACACGCACGAAGGGCCTGGGTCCACACTCCATATTAATGGTGGGCAGCAGCCAGATCACGTACGCGGCTAGAGAATATGCCAGCACCAACAGACCCCCTGTTTTGAGCTTTACTTTTGATCACTTCAACGCTCTGTTGATAGGTTCTTGTAGATTCATAGATCATAATAGGTATGGAAACCGATTCCACCTTTGGACACCACTGGCAAGGATCATCAACACCGCAAACAACTGCAAATCAGTCCTGCTTACGCATCTAAAGCGTCCGCATTCACGTGGTTTCCAATCAATCAGAATCCAGATGTACAACTCACCTTACCCATGAGTTAGTAGGAACACTGGAAAGGAACTATCAGCAGCAAGAAGGTCTTCGACTGAAGCCAGGCAGTTGTCTAACCATTTGTTGAGCTGGCTTTACATAATTATTCCAATTATAATCATAATCAGTCTTTTAGGGCCTCTACGGAAATTCCTCTGTCAACGATGATTTTGGGCCGTTCAAATGCTGACACTCGCAACCACTCGCAACGGCTCTCCGCGATGACATGCTTTCATGACACCACGGCCAGCCTGGTGGGGCTAGCCAAGGTAGGCCAACGGGACTATCAGACCAAGGATGTAGCTACATGTGCTCTTCCAGAAGGCCCTCCAGAAGGCCCTCCAGAAGGCCCTCCGGTTTAGACATTCCTTTCATTTCCTTTCCTACAAATACAATCAAATACAATGACTTCTATCGGGCTTAAGTTTAGCCAGTGCCCAGTTGGAACTCTGGTTCACAGCTAGAACCATCGAAATGTCACTCGATTCGTCACCACTTCCCCTCAAAGTCTGTCCTTGATCCGACGGAACTGTCCCGCGGCCCACTCGTGCAACAGCAACTGGTAGCCAACTGGCACTACACTTTTTGCTGACTTGCCTTATGGCAAACTCAGCTCAAATAAGGCTGGAAAATAATCGCCCCCACTGGCCCAATGACTTTCAATGATTTTCAATGAGCAGTTTTTGCCGTCGCCAGACTACACTTTACGATTCCAACACGTACAGCCCCCCAACAACCTGCAGTGATTGCGCTGTCTTGGTCATTGGGCCATCTAAGAAAGCGACGCTCTAGATTCTCCACGGGAGTGCTGTTGGCAAGCTAAGCAGAACAGTGACTGGCGCATGATGCGACATGCAATGTATCCAAACTAGTTCCTACGCCACCCAGCTAATGTTGCGGGGCCGTTTGCCTGCCTGCATCGTTCTTGTTTAGAACTGCAATTATATAACCTGTATGAGTGCAGACTAGGTAAAGTAGGCCATCATCAAGGCCGCATGGAAGGGTATACAGCTCAGACAGCCATGGTGGATCCAAGTTCAACCACACCGAATTCATGACAATGAAAAATGCAAAGCTGTTCAGCGCACTAAATCTGATCGAATTCAGGTGTTTCGGCGCACAAGTTATGCTCAGCTTGCCTTTTTTACTAAAACTGTGGCTCTCAGCTCGCTGTGAAAGCACACAACACTAGATAAGCAGGTGTTTTTCAGCTACCTGTGCCGTCCACCAGGAGGAAGACAAGAAGTCAGAGCACAATGAACCAGTGTTCGAAAGATAATTTCTTGGATCTGACTTATGGCTTGAAGAATGTATAGGTACCCATTTCTGACATGTCATGGTCTTTCCATGAGCTTGTGCGGGTGTGTACGTGGGTGTCGGGGTGAATCTGCGGTAGACACTGCTTGACTCAGGATAGCTAAGGTATATGAAGCAAATTATGTACAGTAAGTGGGTGCCTCAATATGCACATTCCACCACGCGCTGTTGCTCAAAATTTACCACCAATCTCAGGGCCGAACCAGCGATTCAACGCAAAGTCTTCGTCGATCCAGGCGTCTCGCCAGTTGAATGCCTCTGCCAAAATTCCAGTTGTTGCAAGAGAAGGCATCTCTGAATCATGTCCTTTCAGACTAATTCAGTAATTAATCCAAAACCAGCAGAAATACTGTTAGTCTGCCATAAATGTGAAAGTGCACAAGGTGTGAACACACCACGCAGCATGTAGTAAACGCAGGCCCGGAAGGCTTGGTTTACCGTGAATTTTGCATACAATGGCTATTACTACTGCATTGGGTCCTCTACACAATTTTTTCCAACGCTGCGGAAACGAGGACTCTTGAAGCTTAAGACACGCCGCAGGAAGTCCAAAATGTTTCTCAAGCTCAAATTGGTCTTGCTTGATGCTCACTCAAGCAAATGCGGTATTTATTTTCTTTCCAGTATCAACCATGCTGGAAATGCACAAGTCCCTCCTGCTTCCTTGACACAACATATCCATGATGGCACTGCATGGTTTTCAACAACATTCATCAAAATTCCCTCGCATCTCTGCTGGCCTTCTTCCTCGGGTCATTCGACCATGCCTCCGCTGGTGCGGTGGATGCGGTGGATGCGGTGGATGCGGTGGGTGGAGCACTCAAAGGACCAATCAGAGTATGGCGGGGCTGATGAAGCACAACAGGCATAGATTGGCTTCTCTCGTGGAGACATCCAGACACTACACTACTTTTAGTACTTGATAGTACTTGTACATACTTGTACTGTCATTTGAATTTATTCGATCATGTTTAGATTATTTAAAAGAAAACAGCAGCAAATGCGTGTGTTGTTCAGATCCGCTGCGCCTCACGCGGCCTTGACCTGTGTGGTGCTGAGGAGCTTCGACCCGACGCCTGTGGGATGGTAGCCGTGTACCCCCACCATACACATCCATACACCATGGCACTGCTGGATCAATCGCACCCCCTTTTGATCTGAAATGATCTGAATTACTTGAGGCCCAAAGGGAGGCTGAACGAAAGCTAAGGTTAATATGAGCCTGGAAACATGATTGGATTTTGATGTGATTTTGATATGCTGAATAGAGACTGCCTAGAGACCTGGCAGGATTTGAGCCCGTGACCATCTGCTTCCAACACCGCTTCAAAATGCCCCGGGAGCTTGGGCGGGAGGGGGGTTCGAGTGAAAAATCACTGTGTTGGACTCAGACCTGCCCCTCCCCTTGCTGAAGCAAGAGTAACTCCAGCTAGCTACCGCTAGCTTTCGTGATATGCTCAGGGATCACGTTTGGAAGTAACCTGACAATTTTTCTTTTAGAATTTTCGGATGTTTGATTTTAAAGTGAACTGTCGAATCTGCAGCTGTCATTCCCCAGCCTTGGAGGGCAGTACCGCAAGCGGTGCTTGGATCTTCGGCCTCGCAACGTACCAACTTCACTCAGTATGGCAGGACTAGTCAGTTCATGAGATGCCATGTCCGCAATCCGTACATACGTGACATAGAGAGGTTATCTCCTTCATGTCAAGACCCTTTCTGCATCTGAATGACTTCAGCTTGTAAGGTTCTGAGTTCCAGAAATAAACATATTCCAATTATGTCTCATGTCCAGTCCCGAACATCTGGGTCCCTGCACGAGTAGGCCATTGTTCTTCTAGATGGAGTGAACCACCTCTGGTAACCTGTCCCGCACTAAGGCGAATCCCAAAGATGCAAATATTGACTTGGGTGCCCCGGAAGTTGGTCGGGAAGATCTCCAAAGGGTTTTGCAAAGCTCCTTCACAACTTCATAACTACTCACTACTCTTTTACGACACACACTCAACAACCTTATAAACAAGTTCCGAATCCATCAAGCACCAGTCAACCAGTCTCTGATTGACCACGCGTTGTCGAGTGTAGAGGTTGACAACGGAAAAATGCAGAATCAGCAGGTGGGGCAAGTGCAGTAGGCACAGGTGATCCAGGTGATTACTGAGATAGTTGCGGGTTCGGCTACTCAAAGACATCTGGTCTGTTCCCAATCATGTAAACGAAAACCGAAGGAAACGTAGCAGAGAACAAGAACAAGGACAGGGCTCTTGAATCAAAGGAGAACTAAACTAGGAAAATGGGAGATATTCCTGCAAGCATGCCTCTATTTTGCAAATAGCTCTTGGAATGACTTGAAAAAGATTGAAAAAGCATGCGAAACGAAACCAATCGAAACGACAAGTCCTGGATGCTAGTCTAGTGAGTCTAGTAAGTAGCCACCCAAATCACCTAGCCTTTGGAGTGCGGTCCCCTGGCACATGGCGGCAAGGATCTGCTGAGTGCATCAAAGATCAAGTACCTGTTACTACCTGTTACATCCTGTTACTACCTGCTTACCTGGCAAACAAAGAAACAGAACCTGAACAGAGTCTGCACTTCATCAGTGTCTCGGTGCAGAACAGACTCACGCAAAATAAATGGCAACGCCAGGTCTCCTTGGCGTTGCTGACCGCAAATCAAGCGCGAAAGGCCACGGTGGTTGTCGGAAGCCCTTCTTAAAGTCCTGTCAGAAACACACGCTGAGAGGTCTGTAAATGTATCCGAACCATGCCCAACCAAATTGCGGGAACACAATCTCTTTGGTATGCTATAAGGAGACGAGGTGTTCCTTTTACATCAGCAACCCTAACAGACTTGGAGCTTGGACAAAGAAATGTGGATAGGGCGTGATAGGACAGCGACCACCCGAACTCACGCGAATGGTTAAGCATTGTTTGATTCACTTCATCGGGGCTGAAATGGAAGAAACCCACATCTGGATATATATATATATATATATGCAGGCAAAGTCTGGGTACGGTTCCAGCATGTCTTCCTACTTTGAGACCTTGTTGATTCGGCCAATCGCAGATGGTCGTGGATCTTGTCTTGAAAATTCTTGAAACAGCTACAAAATTGGATGAAATGATTGGATTGCATCTTTGCATCTCAGGGCGTCCTTGTCAAGCAAGATGTAGGTATCTCGCCCAGTGCCGTCCTTGTAGAGTCACCCACAGTCACCCACATGCTTTGTAAAGTATTGTAAAGTAAAGAATGGACCAAATGAGGAATGACTAAATGGTGCTGGCGCTGTGCAATTCCCTTGTCACCACGAAGGACCCTTGCTGCAGGCAAGCATCAGCGACGAAGACCGGGGTGATACGCGTCACCATCTATGATCTTTGCTCAGGAAACCTTGCAGAAACAAAACTTGAAACGTGGAGGAATCGGGGCAAGCAGAATTTGATACGAGGTATCACCGGCGAAGTGTCGAAGTCCAAGATATTTAAGAACATGCTCTAGCTGCACTATACAATGCTCACAACACATCTTGAGATGGGCAGTAAGGAATCCTAGCAATCATTCTACAGCATGGATCACGCACATCTCACAATACAGGCAATTCGGATTTTGGAAATCGATAGCACCATCCACGACAGCATGGTTTCTTGGCTCGGGATCCGTGCAAACTATTTGTCGCGCATGGCGATGAGTCGACGTGCAACTGGAGCCGAAAAGCATCCCAAGTGGGTGTGCGGAAGCTCTTCTTGACGACATGAAATGTTTGCAAGGCCCAAAAGCACGCAAAGTTCAGCATTTTTGGGACCCACATTCATGCCTGCCACACATCACATATCCTACTCACTCAGTATCCCCATCAGCTTGCCATTTCCGCTGAATGGCTTGGAATCTAGATCTTGATTCATGGTTTCCTGGCCGCACTTTTTGCAATGAGAGGCTCTGCTAGTGAAGGTTGGTGTGAAACATGAAGAAGGACTCGTACAGCAATGGCCTTGAGGATGTAGGGTGGTACCCGCATGCAAGCCTTGAGCATCAAGCCATTTGAATCTAACAAATACATAGCATAGTTGCAGAGTTGGTCAAAGGGTTTGCAATACTATCTGTGGCCAATCCCGTGCAAGGTCTTTCTAACACACAGGGCCAAATCTATGGCCATCCAATTCCATGTTGAACCGTTACCACTCAGTGGTCATTGGTGCTCATGGTCAATGTTCTGACATCATCATTGTGACCTGAGCATATTTTTGCTTGGCAGTCAGATGATTTGCAAAAGGTGTCGCACAAATACACAAAAAAAGAACATGTGCAAGTACTTTCATGATATCTAGTATGACCATGGACATCGATAGGTGTGGATTCTCCCATCTTGATCAACTTGTGTGGCTATTGCAAAGAATCATCCTATAATTATATATATATATATGTATATATACCTCCTCTTTTAGGACCACGTTTGCCCGTGTTGAACAGCTAGAGCTAGGAAGCATACGTACTCATCGTATCTGAAGAAGCCATCTACACTTTCCTTGGCGCAATGACAAGGATGTGATTTCCTGTAGCAAACGAAACCACTTGAGATACAAAAAAACGCAACGCAAATTAATCTCCTTGCATTACAAGCAACAGCATTGACAGTGCGACTGCAGCAGTCTTGAGGGAACCCAGTCCCTAGACACATTCTGCATGCAAATCCTTCAAACTCAAGGTTTTCTGGGCGCATTCCAGCTAGGAGATATAGGAGCACGGGGCATTCCATGGAAGCATTGCTTGACATAGAACAAATCAGGCAATTTTGCATGTTCAAGCTGTTTTCTGCCTGCAGAAACTCCTGATGCAATTAGGGAATAGTGTTTTCTCTGGTCAATACGGTTTCTGTATGTCCAATCTTGTACCTTTTTGATGGTAGATTCCAATCACTCCGCCAATTCAAACTATATTTGTAATCTAGAGTCTGGATGTTTAAGTTTCGGGGGTTATATAGAGCCAGTAGCCGACGTGCAACTGAAAACCGAGCGTCAATTTGCGCCACCAAGTTCTTCGCTTCTTCCGCGGTCAACTTCTCCCGGCCGTAAGCCTTCGGATAAATGGAGGATGGTTCACCCTGGTGCACCTTGAATAGGATACCGATGGATACCGATGGATACCCGTTGGATGAATTGGATCCCGTTAATGTGAATCTTTCTACAAAGCCCTAGCCCGATAGCAGCGCTCTGGGAAAAGACAAACTCACCAATCTTTTCTGCATGTCCCAAAGGTTTGGTTGTCAATCTTCAAACATAGAAACCACCAACAGCCAGCAAGCTGGGAAGAAATGCTCTGCCAGTCAGGGTAACCATTGTCTGTGTAGAATTGGCAAAGTATGCACACAAGAACGCTCTAATTAATTCTGAGGACCTGCAAGTCCCGCTGAGAAGCAACTGTATACTATATACTATTTCATAATTTGTATTGAGATCATAACAATTAATTCCTAATGTTATCACGTGTCAACAAGTGTTGGTATTGTTTGATGTGATATGTGGCGAGAGTCGCTCAGGAAATTCACTACCTTCTGGGTCGCTGACCTGCAAAGCTTGCTCCAGGTCTTTCACGCGAATGCAACCGTCGGGTGCGTTGCCAGCAAAGACCTCTCATGACTGGAACGAACTGCGCTAGGACGACTGATGCTGGTTGAGAAGTCAATCTGTCGAGCTACTGGCGGAAATTGGCGGACTCTTCGAAGGAACTATATAATTTGGTTGCAAAATTGTTCGTGGACAAAGACGCACCTTTCTTTCTGAACATGTTTCTAAACAAGCCAAATTTTGGGATCGCCTTGAAGGCTTTTCGGACTTCATCCGCCGTGTAGTCTGTGTTTACCTCAGTCTCCACAATCATCGATCTCGCCACGCCATCAGTCACTAGAGAATCTAGAGAAGATGGTGCTCCCTTGCTTCAAATCCGCCCGCCTGCCGGCGTGTTTTGTGGATGTTCTTGCGATACGTTTTGTGATAGCTTTAGCTTCACCTTTGTGTATCATTGCTCCTTCGAAAGATTTTTGTTTTCGCTGCCCTACCCCCCCTGACCCCCGCCCCCCATGCATACACTATAGCCTAGTATAGTCGAGTATAATCTAGTTTAGTGTAGTCTGGTAAAGTCTTTATAGTAAAATCTAGTATAGTCTCGCGTCGTCTCGTCTCTTTTCTCAAGCTACCTAGCACTGACCTTATTTATCTTCATCATCATCATCATCATCATAATCATCACCATCACCATCCCCATCACCATCATCAACATCACCATCATCATCACCATCATCATCATCATCATTCATCATCATCATCATCATCATCGTCATCATCATCATCATCATTCATCATCATCATCATCATCATCATCGTCATCGTCATCGTCATCGTCATCATCATCATCATCATCATCATCATCATCGTCATCATCGTCATCATCATCATCATCATCATCATCACCACCACCACCATCATCATCATCATCGTCATCGTCATCATCGTCATCATCATTATTTATCATCACCGCCACCATCATCATCATCATCATCGTCATCATCGTCATCATCATCATCATCATCATCGTCAGGTTCATTTTCTTCTTCCGGCTCACCCCTCGGATGCGGCATGTGTCCATTTTACGGCCTGTTCTCGCCCCTGAAATCCGTCATTTTCCTAAGATGTTTCACATAGATTTCCTGCCCGCTCCAGGCAGAAGTACGTTCTAACCTGCCGCTTTTGCGCCCCACACTTTCCATAAGCACCTGCCAGTCCTGTTTTTCCTTTGCACTCACGGCCTTCTCCGCATGCACTCTCACAGCCGCTTGCATCTGCCAACCTGACTCCTGCCTGTTTGCTCTCCAAGGCCTTACACACGCCAGTTTTTACACAAACCAACTTTTACAGCCAGCTTTTACACAAACACTCTTTTGCACCAAGCACTTTTTGCAGAAACCAGCTTTCACACAAACCCGCTTTTACACAAACCACCTTTTACACCAACCAGCTTTACACAAACAAGCTTTTACACGCACCAGCTTCTACGCAAACCAACTTTTCGACCAACCAGCTTTTACACAAACAACGTTTTGTGCCAACCAACTTTTACAAACCAGCTTTTACACCAACCAGCTTTTACACAAACCAACTTTTCGACAAACAGCATTTTACGCAAACCACCTTTTACACCATCCAGCTTTAGACAACCCCTGCTTTGGGCCTGTAGGCCAAAGGCCAGAGGGCCAGCGGAATGCCGAAGGCGGTTAATTTTGGATGATACGGGCCCATCACTCCTGTGGCTGCCTAGCAAGTTTTTGAAAAATGCGAAGAAACGCGACTCATCAGCATACAGCCTGTAAGGTTGGGCCTGCTTCCAAAGCCATTTTGAGTCTCGACCCTTTTGGTTTCATACCTGGGGGCCTGGCTTTTCTACACATCACTTGCACAAACTCCTAGAATCGGGATGACAGATAAACACAATACCATTGCACGATGCTGAAGGTCAAGTCAGCATCATCTTGACTTTCGTTTCCCGTCATGTAAATCTAGATACGTTTCTCGATTGCAATCCAGCATTTCAGTTAGTCAACAGTTCACTATAAGGGGTGCTCACATGCACTCGACCCAAATACAGTAAATATGTGTTTTCCCCTGAAAAGCGTTGTGCTGAGAGACATCATGCAGCTTCATGTGTTCAAAATGGTGATGTTGATACAAATGATGTTTAAGAAGTCTGCTTCTTGATCCTCCCTGCCATCCTTCAATAAACACATACAGAGACGTGTCAAAAACAAGATCCAGTTGTAGTGCATGGTTCCCCCCTAAGTTGCTAATGTCACTGCAAATTTTAGCAGCTCAATCCTCAAAGTCAATCTCGCCGTTACCGTTCCTGGCTTCTGAAGCTGGAGCGTGGAAGAAACAAACGACGTCTTTGTCCAGTCGTGCTGTTGAAGAAGAGGACAATAAAAATAATATATATATATAGTAATAATAAGCACTGGGCCAAGTACACCAAGTGCACCAGCAGGGATATACATCAAAAGACATCAAAATGCCTTGGTAAGTGCACAATATGTGTCACTCTTGCAAAGCTGAGCAAGGTCTACACAACACCTTGGAAAGCAAACTCACATTTGAACTTCAAACCTGGGGGCCTTGTGAAGCCTTCACAAGTTTTGCCTTCCACTCAATTGGGAATGGCAGCCCGGCGCACTCATCGATTTCTGAGACCATGAGCTTCAATTCCTCCGGGCTTGTGCCTCAGAGGCACTCAGAGTGGCAATGCCGAAGAGTCCAAGACGGCTGGCTGCCAGCTGCAGCCAAGGGACGGATCCCCAAGGTGTCCATTAGCCTGGCACAACTCCACAACACCAATGCCACTAGAAAACACAAGTGCAACAAATGTGCAACAAGGGAGACAACAGTGGACCTGCTGTGCCAGTGCCATGTCCTGTTGTACTAGTAGCGTCTTGTCATGTGCAGGTGCGCATTGTATGTGTGACTCCGAACAGATCCGAACAGGAAACTCTTCAGCAGCAATGAGAAAAGTTTTTAACGAAGCAATGTCACTTCCACAGCGTATCTTCTAACTGCGGACGCTTCATTGAGATACTCTTCAAAAGGCTTACTGGAGCTTATCGTCTGTAGAAGCAGGTTGCCCGGAAAATTTAGCAGAAGTCACTCAGCAGCACAGCTTGAAACATTGTCGAACAGCAAATTAACCTGCGAAATTGTTCCTCAATGTGTGTTCCCAGACTCACATCACCACGCAATGGTTCCTGTTTGATCCCACATTCCTGTAATGCTGTCAGACTCCGAATTTCAGATGCCAGCGCACCTGGCAAGTTCTTCAGTGCCGATGGAGCCTCCCCGGTCCGTATCCACCAAGTTGAAGATTTCTTGAAATTCCTGCAGGTCCTGAGTCAGTCTGTGGCTTCATCTCTTTCAGGCAGACAAGCCTATCGGCCCTATCGCAACAGAACTGAAATGATTTCATCTGAAGAAGACATGTACACGTGCTGTGGAGGGTATGTTCCCCAGCTCTTGTCGTGGTCCTTTAATACCCTTACATTTTTCTACCGGAGCAATATTTCTGGCGGCAAGCATCTTTGTCAATCTACACTGTACATCTACACAAATCATTCTAAACATTTCTAAACTGCAGTCTGCCTCGCTGTGCAAGAAAAATTGCAAGGAAGCAACCTCATCGGAAAGGTTTGGGTGCTTCTTCGGGTCACCTCAAGTCAACCCTCGACCCCAGTTGAGACAAAGAAACCCAGCCTTTTGGCTTTGTCAGATTGGGAAGCAAAAGACCATCCAAAATTCAATTGCAATCTTCAACAGGTCGTTTCGTTGAAAGCAAAAATGATCAAAACGATAAGAAACGGAGCACTACTTTTCTCTCTCTGTCGCGAGAGAGAAGAGACTCAGGTCTCCTGATTGTTGGAATCCCTGCTCCCTGCTCCCCACAGCAAAGCTGATTGGTCAAGACTTGAAGGGCAAAATGCTTCAACGCTATAGCTTTCATGGACAAAGATGGAGATACTTTGCCAGTCCAGTATGTCTAGTTAGCTTCACTCTCCTGGTCCGCCCGTTTACTTTTACTCATAAGGGCCCGTCCAATCCCTTCCGTGCAGCAGAGCGACCTGCTGCCGCTGACGCCATAGTTTCACAGCGCGGGGCGCGTTGTCCGATGTCAGCGCTGAAACCAAAGCAACACATTCGGGTGCTCTGCCGATCATTCTAGGAAGCCAATGGAAAGCATCCCTTCTCTAGAGTATGTGTCCCATCTATATACATCCATCTACAAGGCAAACATTCAGATTTCTGTCTGGGGCTAGTGATGACCATTTGCTGAAGTGATATTTTGGTAGTGTGTCTGAGAGAATCGATTCTGATGAGACCTCATGCATCGATTCCTTCGGCACCTTCCGGCAGCGGCAAACAAAGCTCTGTGATCTTTTGGAAATAGCCGTGCAATGTATTCCCACTGCATGATCACATCTTTGGTGATGGCAGCATTTGTAAATTCAGCCAGGGAATGCTCGAAAAAAATCGCCGGGTCCAGCTCCCCCCATCTCACTTGCATTGCATGAGTTCGAGTGACAACCCTCTGATAGCATTTGTGCAGGGCATCCCCAGGTCACATTCTACACATGAGCAGAGCGACTGCCAACAGGTGGGCGTCGCTGGCAAATGAGTGGAAGCTGAACCGAGAGCAATTTGAAGCTTGGGACTGTTGGCGCTGAGTTTCAAATTCTCAGCTGTCAGGCTCCTTCGCTACTTTTTTCGATCATTTGCCACAAGGCAAGGCTCAGCGTTTGTTCTTCGTCCGGGCGGACAGCTTTTGTACCTGCACAAGTCTCAATTGATCTCAATTGTAAAATTCTGCAATCGCAGTGCTTCTTCCGTTCTCGCCCTTCGACTGCCACAAAATAGACCGATTCAGGGTCAAGTTTTCTCCACAAGGCCATCAAGAAGCGTAGGGTCACAGTTGAGGTGGTAAAGAAGTCTTAAAGAAGCCCCGTATAAATTTGCTACCGCTTTGATCTTGTCGTTTTTTTTCCCATATCGTTTTCCAAGCTTTTCCATTCAAGCAAACCTTGGGAGACTCATGCACATACTGCAACAATCAAGAAATCATGCTTAATCACTGCTTTGCTACAATGTCTTCGCTCAGCTTTCATTACACAACCCATTTGCTCTTTAACTTCTTGGGTTTCCATCTTTGGGGTTAACCTCCATGGCTTGTCAATGGGCCTTGGTGTTCAAAGCAAGTTTTCGGGTTGATTTTGTTATCGTTTTGTCATCGTTTTGCTGCCCCCGCGAACACACAGCGCAATGCAAAACCTATGACTTGCGTGCATGAACCCCATGCCAGCAGAACATCCATAACCTGATGTTAACATACGTATATAATGTGAGTTATTTTTGTTCTTCCTTATCGTTTTACAGTGAATGGGCCATATCCAGTACGAAAGGGTACCTGCTAAACTAAATCAGCTAAATCTGAAGGACGGAGTTTTTTTAACTTCCTCAGTTGAACCGAGTTACTCGGCTTAACTCTTTGCGCAGCCTTTCCGCTTCCTCACGAGCTGCCTTCGAAAGTGCAGGACAGTGGGTGCTTCTTTTACCTGGAAACCGGCCCTTTAATTTTCAGCTGAAGAGTGGATTGACCCGGCTGGTGATATCTCGCGATGAACACAGGCCCAAGACATCCGTGACCACACAGGACCTGCCTTGTGGAGCTGTTCCATTTCCGCCTCCCGATATCAGAAAGTGTGGGTGTCAAAAGTTTGAAAAGTTTGATGGTTTCAGATCTGCTTCAAACCATCCCACAAACATTATACATACACGTAATATACATATACACATATGTATATATATATATATATACACACACACTCGTGGGGCTTCATGATTCCGGGTATGGATGGACAAGTGACAAATTGTCGAAACCAGCATCCCATCATCTCTTGCCTATGATCACATATGCACACACACATACTTACGCATGCATACATATACATATTCTCAATCATGCTATTGCATGTGTAAAAGCACCACTGCCAATGGAATGAGCTCAAAGTCAGAGTCACTTTCTTTGGATCTACGCTCATGGAAAACCAACTACAACCTTTTCCGTTGCAGTGTCCTCCACCTCACTACTTTCGTTCATAAGGGATGTGGAGAAAGACACTCCTTCCAAGTGGAGTGCCAACGCGCCTCTTCCACTGCCTCTTCCATCATTTCGACCTCAACATGCAAACATGGATAATATTTCGCAGGCTCTTGACATCTGGGTCTACTAAAAAGGCAGTACAATGTACAATAATGTAGTGCTGTCCTCTGTTCTCCGAGTTTGTCGATCTTTGGTTCAACTCATTTCCGAACACTTGCCTCTCTTCTTATTCTTGGTGTCCCAAGAAAAGAGATGAAAAGAGTACTTCTCCAAACTCAGGATATCCCAGTTCAGCGATGTGCTTTCTAGATCTTTACCCACAGAACTGTAGGATTCCAGGCCAAGGTTTGATCTCTGTCACCAGCAGCTTGGGGAGCTTGCGGAGCTTGCGGAGCTTGGGCACCTTGGGCACCGCCTCAGCAACTTGGGTCTACTCTGGCAGGGTGTCCTGGAAGATGTCTGGAGGTATCTGGAGATATCTGGAGATATCTGGAAATGTGGCATGTTGATTTGGTTTGTCAAAAAATAGTTTCAAGGACATTCCTGTGTTCGAGTTGGGAAGTCCCGAGTCACCATATACCATGCACAGAACTTATGATGTGGGTTATGCAACAGAACTTTTGAAAGTGAAACAGGTTTGCTCAAAGGCTTTCTTCAACTTGACGTTGATTGTAAATTGCATGCTAAAACAATGGTACCATCATCTCTGAACCCAGCCCCGATCCTGTCTAGTGGAATCTGTAGAGCCCCGCCTGAAGCATCAGTCCAACTCGGAGGCCTGCATTGTGGCTCCTCAATCTGCGCAACAGAAGGGGCGTGGGAAAAGAATGGAAAGAAATCACATAGAAAAAAGATGAAAAAAGATGAAAAAAGATGAAAAAAGATGAAAAAGATGAAAAAAGATGGAAAAAGATGGAAAAAAAGTGACCAAGAAAAGAATTGGCCAATGTCCCTTGCAGAGGGCAAAAGGGTGTTCTTTTGGGCTGGCCTTGCTCTTCCACAGGTGGATGCCATTTACTGCAACAAACTAGAATGATTTGAATGATCTATTTGTTCTTGTTGTCTTCGAACGAAATTGGACCAATGATGAGGGGATGTGACAACGTTTACTTCTTTGGATCTGTTTCATCTGTCCATGCGTGAAGCTTCTTCACCAACCCCCCCAGACTCTTGATACACAAAAACACTGCGTCAAAACTACAATGCATCTACCAAAACAGTCCAATCAGTCCAAAACTGCCAAATCGATCCAAATCGAAGGGTCATCAGCGGGTCATCACAAGTTGAGACCATTGGAATACTGAGATATACTGAGATACAGGTTATTTGGTTGTCGAAATTTTGTGAGTGTGCGTGCACAAAACAGTCTACAGAATGTGTATATTCATTGGTTGCTTGACAGTTGGGGGACGACCTGGATGTTTCCCAGAATTTCCCAGGCCGAAAAATGGCTCCTGGACACACCTCGTTGCCGTCCTTGCCTCTTGCACCGGGATGGTGACTCCCTCCCTGGGAATCGCAGGCCTGAAAGGCCAGCGAAATGGATGCTGACTGACAACCGAACGACGCGTCGAAATGGACTGAACTGTTGTTTTAACACAAAAACAGCCCGACTCCTGCAGTGAGTGTAAATGACTCTCTTGCATCTGTGAAAAAGCTCAGGAAGCATCAAACATGTTTGCAGTCCCCCTGAAGGAATTCCCCTCTTGCACACGTTTATCCATCGGTTTATTTCATTATATAAGATTGGGATCCCAGTATCACCCCCGTTGTTTTTGTGCATTTAGGATATGGACCCAAACCCTAGCACGCTGCCCAACAGCCAAAAAATGAACAGAATGTTGTATACATTTGTATAGTATATATAGAGAGAGAGCATGATATAGCCCACATTGGCATGCTCATCTACTGTTTTTTGTTGGAATACTTTGCTTTGACGCATTCCCGTGTCACTGTTGTGAAATCACTGTTTTCCCCCCTGCTGAAGGTCTGAAAGCAAGGACCACATTGGCATACCACTCGCTATCTGCCGCTGTCAGTGGAAGGTGTGGCCTGTTGTGATCTGACCTCATGCTATGCAGACTGGTAGGGTATGATGATCTTGGAGCTGGGCGGCCTCAGCCGTGAACGTCGAAAGTCACGAGCCACAGTCACGGGGAGGAAATCCAGTTGGAACGGCCCAGGGCAGGTGAAACTTCGGCAAAGCTCGGCAACAGCTCTTCGACACGAGGATGATTCATGCAGTGGTCAAGTCGTTCAAGTCTATGTTCAAACTGCTAATTGGCATCTCAAGGCTGAGAATCCAACTGTTCTCCGGAGGGAAAGCCTACGGGTATTCAACACCACACGCATAGTCATTGCACCTGGAAACTCAACGACTCGGTGTATTTTTTTCTTTTCCATCAACATCATACACACAAATCTATCCACTGCATAAGTATTGCGAATCACTATGATGATCCTTTCGTCTTGCCATCTCTGATGGAGTCCTGAGAAGCAACTGTCAACGTGGGCCCTTGCCTCCCTCGCCTCCCTTTGAAGGCTTGTACTCAGCTTGGACACCTGGTCTGGTGGGTGTATGAGCTGATTCTAATTCCACTGCAGAACAGCTTGCCAGGGGCTTGCAGGTATTCCAGCGACCAGGAGCGGGACCGCACCACGAGGGGAAACTGGGTTGAATTGAAAGGTTCATACAAACACATCGTTCCTTTACAGTACTAGTTTTGCTGAGAGCCGCATGATGCGATATATGCGACCTTACAAAATGAGTGGTACCCTATTCCTGTTCTGTATTCACTGTGGAGGTCCAGCTTGCATCATTTGCAATAGTGGAGTTTCACGGATTTTCACGGACTTTCTGAAGCAAGTGACAAGGTCACCACCAGCTGAAAATCTATTGACACACTATCTACATCATCCTGCGGAGGCACCTGCCCATCCAGCTGGTGAAATTCTTGCTGCAGGAAGTTATCCAACCAGCAAGGAAATTCCTGGCTCCAGCTCGCAGACCATACTATGGAATTCAAAGTTGTCAAGATTTCAGTCATGGAATTCAAAGTAATTCAAGGGTCTAAGCCACACTAACACCCATGACATGATGTGCAAGGAGTGGAAATGTTGAAAACAATTGGCCTTTACAAACGGATCACCAATGAATTCACCATAGGGCTATGGACAGGCTATGGACCTTTTCTACATCCTTTCACCAGGAATCAAATGGCGAGTTACCAGTAAGTTATTGCCCCCATATCTTCACAAACCACGTTTCACTGCAGCTGTTCCTCTTCGTCTACAGTTGTTCCCATGGAACCGCAGGAATATCACAACCGAATCGCTCTATCACTACAACTTCATTCAACTGACATGTGGCTGTAGAGCCTGTCGACTCAGTTTTGATGGTACCATGCTGTCCCATGCAGACATGTTGCCCAGCTCTCGTGGGAAGTGGCGACGACGGGCACGGATGATTCCTGCAAGGCCACAGCCACGGAGCCAAGGAGAGTCTACAGGTTGTGACAGGTTATGACAGGTTATGACAGCTTCTGTAGCCAATTGACTGCTGATTTCATTTTTTTGAATTAACCATAATTAACCTATGTTCTGGGTTGTGTCTAGAAAAAATATGTGAGCAGCGTCAAAAACCTGGTTTTGAACTAACCCTACTTGTTTGTTTAAAGCTATTCCAATAATGGATTGTGTTGATCCCTTTTCAACAAAAAGGTTAACAGAACCCAATATGAACAAGAAACCAATAAGTTTTTGACACTGCTGGTGTTGCCACACCGTGTTAAGAGCAGCGCAGCTCCTTAACGGCACGCTGGGCTGCTAAGGCCTGTGGTCAGCAGCAAAGAATCCAGAACCAGCAAGAGCACCCGGTCCGAAGCTTCTCTAAACGATATGTGGATACATTCTTCATAAATATTTATGTATATATATATATGCATACATATATATATATATAATTATATATATATAATTATATATATATAATTATATATATATAATTATATATATATATTATTATATATATATATTATTATATATATAATATTGCATGTGTACATATTCACACTCCCACGCAACCATGTCAGTCCCTACATGCAGCAGCCTGGCGCAAAGCTCTTCGGGTGCCGGCTGCCAGAGTCCCTGCATGGGAAATCTGATGCCCATTTGGTCTATGTGTTGATCAAATATCGCAAGGATGTTGCCTATATCTCCCGGCTTCATTGCTTTTGCTCTCACTCTTCCTCTTCTTCTCCTTCTTCCTCTTCTTCTTCTTCTTCTTCCTCTTCTTCTTCTTCTTCTTCTTCTTCTTGCTATTGCTGCTTTTCATGTTTCAACATGCTAAAATGTCACTAAATCAGTGAAATTGCCCTCTTGTGAAGCCGAATCGAGCAGACTGGATTGAGTCAAGCTGCTCTGACCACGTTCTAGTGCAACGATGCGCTTTGACACCGACCCGCGTGCAGATGCCGTCGAGTTCGGAGTGCCCACAGCACCCTTCTGAGGCAATCGCCCTCCTGTTTCAGGCACGGAGGTCTTAAGCGCTCAGGATGAGTAAAAATAACTCTGCCGCTTAAAAGAAATGTAGAATGCAAAATGAAGTTTTTTGGTTTGGAGATTGCCCAGAGAGTATGTACCGAAGTACTGTGCCCGAGTTGCTGATCCAACTTTAACTTCCATAAGTCTCATGTTTGGCTGCTTCAGTGGCTTGGATAAAAGAAGGGAAGTGCCAACAATGCATCAGCTCCCAATGTCCTTTCTCTTGACAAGCTGACTCTGGTTTTGGCATCTTTTCGGCTTGCTCGGTCAGTGTAGCAAGGCTAGAATCCTCAGGGATGGATCATGCTGATCATGGCATATTCAATTGCCGCAGTGTTTCTTGATGTTTCCTGCAGAAGGATTTTCAGGTCAGGCACTGGCCAAGGCACTCAGAATTACACAAAAAGATACATTAATCAATCCAAAAAAATACAACATCATGATACCTGATGTGCAGGATACCATTGCCTCCCCGCCCCTGTTGTTTGCAGGGTCAGTCTTGACAAACTTGCAGTATTGACTCATTGAGCAGAAGAACGCATGCTTTATCATTGGCTCAGATCATTAATCTTGCCCTTCACAACTGATTTGGGCCTTGGGCTCCTTGAACCAGGCAGTACCGGAGCAAACCGATTCAGTCACATGTTTGACATCACACTCCGTTCCACCAAGCATCTATGCGTAGCACGTCCGCACCCAGACTGTCCAGCCTTTGCGGTCAACATTTTCGCATGGCTCGCAGTTGACATGAGATCTGAGATATTGAGATCATCACCAAAATCATTCAAGATTCCTTTCTTGTATGATAGATGAATATGCTAGGCACTTGATTGAGATCAGTGTTTTTTGCAATGGTTTATTTACGGTTCTTTCGGGTTTGACATGTTTTGACTTGCGTCCAAAGTTAGTTTTAGGGAACAGGTTGAACTATATATTTCCAAGAAAAGTTACTATGTGTAGCAATTAACTTGCGATGCAACACACATTCTAATACTCCATGCAAATATCTATATATATATATACTTCAAACTGTACGTGACAGTACTCCAAATTTTGACCAACAAAATAATGAATTATGAGCCTCCCTGTTTTCAGCCTATGTTGCCCAGTACTTAAAAAGCTGTTGGAAATGGAATGCACTGAAATCATTGAAATGGAATGCCTTTGGAGTTCCTTGGCAAACCTGCAATATCCTGCAATCATGAATCATGACCATATATGATTCATATGATCACTCCACCTCCTTGGTCGCCGGCCTTTCACCCAAGTGGACCAATGCTTCGTGCAGCATTCTGCTGTAAGCATCCGTTGGCTCCGTCATAGCAATGACACCAATGCTGGAGCACATGGCGAATCTCTAGCCGCGAACCGCGGCAACCGGGTAGCAGATGCAATAAGTTTTGGAGGTGGTGCTTCGATAAATTCAATTTGTGCCTGACTCTGCCCTAATAGACAACGTTTGATGCAGTGGGCATGAACAAAGCACGCCCTGTTGCGTCGGTGCGAGTATTTTTGCACATTATGACTAGGACTGAACTCATGTCCGAACTGTTGCAGTATAGTGACTAAGTGTAGTATCAGTATGATGTGTTAAGAAACAGAGTGACATCCATTCAATGCTTCACTTCACATGCATGCCTTGAGCAAGAACTGTCATTAAACCCATCTTGCAACGTCAATGCTGGTGCGGAATACTGCACCAATCGAAGAGAACGTCCAAGCGTCCCAGGCCTGGCTTGCTACGGACAGCTTTTTCACGTCACGCATCTTAGCAGTATACGTACAAGGCCTCTTGTTCTGAATCAAGACCTGCAAGATCCTGAAAGATCGCCCTGACATGATAATTACATATAATTACGTGTAATTAAAGGCAGCCTTGAACAAGAGAGCCGCACTATGTACAAATTATGGTTCCCAATGAACTTGGAAAAACAATGCGCCGCTGTCCCCGGATTTTTCAAGGACGGCACAATGCGTAAAGCACCGGGCTCACAGCTCAGAAGCCATGACACCATCATCTGCTCAGATTGGAGAAGCAAACAACGTGTTGCGCCGTTGTGCCCAAAACAACCCAAAAAACATGTTGGCACGAGGACAACAACCCTCAGACACCCCCTCTGGAAGTGTTTCCTAAAACATGGAATGTGTCCTAAAAGCCCTGACCTGAAACATGACGCATGACCAAGTAGAATAATCGCAGCAGCTCAGCAAATGCTGCTGTTTTGAATTTGGACTTCCAGGCCTGGAGGCTGATGGTCTCCCTGGAGCAGATTTCCCCATGACAAAGGCCCAAAGACTCCAGTCTTGAAAGGTTGTGTCTTAGGCGCTGACCCTTGGGTGGCATCATCAAAGACAAGCGCTTGACCTGAGAGCATGAAGGATGATTCACCATGTTCACCTATATAAAATAATCCAATATAATCCACCTAGACCTACACCTCACAGCCAGGAATAATTGCAGTAGACGTGACAGTTGACACTTTCTGACTGTCTAGTTCTTCCAATTTTGCTCAGCACGCCCGGTGCACACCCGATGCAAGACACGCTAAGGAAAACAACATCGGCAGGCAGTGAGGGGTTTTTATCAAAATGTGGCTGCGAGGACTGCATGCAAGAAGGTACGAGTACGAGCATCTAAAGCATTCGGCATTCGTGGATTAAAGTCAAATTAAAGTCTCTGCGCGAAACTTCAAAGGTTTCTCTCTTTTTGCACATGGGCCGCAAAAGCTGTCTCCGTTGTCTGTTGGGGGATTGTCGGCTCAGACTGTGCAAACGCTCTTCAATTTCTTGAAAAAAATACGTCGCTGACCGACCGCGCTTGAAAACCATACGGATTCATGGATTCTATTAGGTTTTCTCAAAAAGTCTTTCTCAACAAACATTGCAAAAAAATGAACTGATGAGCTGCTGAGCATCGTTTTTGTTAGCGACCACAATTGATCAAATGTGCACCCACAAGTTGCCTAGTCAAAAACTTCAGCACCCACCATGTGGGTGAGCAAATGAGCATCCTGCCGGCGGCATACTGGTTTCCTCTTTGTCTGGCTCTGACCTAGCGACGGATAGCGACGGGTGCGCAGCAGACTCTTAAGCTGCATTGAGTAACTCTGCGAAGCGGAGATTTTTCGAGGCCAGGACTCAGAAGATGTGTCGACACCTGGAACCTGGATAGAACATGATAGAATAGGTTTGTGAACACAAAGACCCTTTGGAAACAAAGGCCAACATTTCAGCCACGAAAATAAGACCTTTGGTGAATCGCGCCTCAGCAACCCCTGCTTCGAGGACTGAAGCTCTGACCGCCTTAGTGGGACTACCGGAAGTCTGCAAAACAACACCATCTAAGATTAATATAGATCAATTGCAATTACCAAACCGCCAAACCACTTTTTGTGAAGTGATGTGAAGTCTTTTGCCATCTCTTACCGCTAGCCTAGACTCCAAAGCAGAACAGATCGAACAGCCTCAGCCGTCTGTGCACCATGCCCGACTCATCATCTTGGATGTCTCTGAGCCATGGGAGAAGACACTGGAGCCTTCTGACCTGGTCAGCTGAAATCAAAAGAATTTTGGCAACTGTGCCTGGCCCAAGCTATGTCTGAGCTTTGTAAATCACATGGCCAGGAGGTCTGTGTGCATGCAGGCTTAATTCCACTCAAAAAAGCATGAGAGGACATGCATACTGACAGATTGCGTTCTTCGAGCACGCATGCTTCCTAGACGTCAGTTTAGGACTGCAATCTCTGGAAATTCAAAGTGGCGGTGGCCTGTGAGAACGAGGTGTATGCCTAGGTGCAGAAACGTCTCTTCAGTGCCAGTTGCGCTTACCAGCTGGCAGCACCATCTGTCATGTGAGAAAGCCCAATCATGAAGCGAAGACCAAGATTTGAGGATTTGAGATTCAACGCAACGTGGGTCCTTCTCGAACTATGTATGTGTATATATATAGAGAGAGAGAGTATGTAAGCATACATTGTATACATATATATATATATGATATGTATATACTTGTATGTATGTATATATATACACATATATAATACATATACATAAGTTCTATCATCTTCTTCCGTGCAATTGAGCCATCTTCAGAGCACATTGCAGGAAAGTGAACCAAGCTAGGAAATGTTGCCAATCTACTGGTCCTTTGAGCTGGAAGCCGCGCGATGCAAAAATGAAAAGGGTACTCTACTCCTGGCTAGTCCGAACAATGAGCTTCCAGAACGAGTGCACGAGTCTCCCCATGAAGACAGCTGAGCACCCCTACTGTCTGCTCTCTGACCTCACCAACCCAGAAAAACGGGTGCACGCAACATCTGCATTTTCCCCTTGCCGTTGAAGATGGCACATTCTGTATTTTGTTCAGCAAGGATTGTATGAATGCTGCTGTTGACACTGCATCCCAAGCCTCTCTGACCCGGCCCTAGAACTTTCGAAAGAGTTTCGACCTTGCAGCTCCGGGCTGAAAGACACATCACATAAGATCAAAGTGCATTCCGCACAAAAGGTGGGACCAGGCACAATGGCTCACAATGGCATGCTCAATGTCGCCATTGCTGAGATGGTCTGAGGCTTGCGCGAGATCCACCAGTCCCAAACCGAGGAGATGATCTGACACTGCTCCTGGACGGTACAAACATGTACAAACTGTCTGAGCGTGCCATCTTTCACCCTTCTGTAGGTTGATATTTCTTTTAGCAGAAAAAAAAACTGCAAAGAAATCTGCGGTTTGCCATCTATTTCGATGGAATGCCCAACGCACACTTCACTACATTTGACTGGTGAGTCTCAGTACGAACCACCCGACAACCTGCCCAGCACCCCCATCCAACCTGGAACTGGCCAGTGACCTCATCTGCAATGTCAGTATCAAGGCACTGCAAAGTTAAGAGTTTCTTTCTGAGCAAATTTCAGCATACAGCAAGTGGTAAGAGACAGTTTAAATTCAGGCTGCCAGAACCTCGATCCCTCGAGAACATCCTTGTTGCAATTTCCAGTCTATGAGGATGTCAGAATGCCATGACAACATCTGAAATGTTTCCTGTCAGCTCTTCTGGATTAGAGATCTCTCACTAGGACTTGCATGCGAGCTGTCTTTGTGCCCCTGCTCAATGCGCTTCCCACGCTGACCACCTCGGTTCAAAGCCCTCAATGCTTTGACACCACTCGGGCAAAAAGCAGACGACGTCTTTGTGACAAAGACGTACAGTACACAAACCTGAATTGCTACCAGAAGTTAAGACTCAAAGCAGTAAAAATCTAGCAAGGGAAGCACGGGAGTGGGGATCCACAGACCTGCACCTACTGACAACATCAGATGGTAGCAGCGCATTGAACTTGTTTCCTGAGGACCAACCTGCTGGCAAACACTTGAAAACAATCAACTGTCCATGTAGAGAAACCCAGCAGCATGCTTTGGGAGCCTAACCGTGCACATAACTCAGGTACTTCGTAGGAAGCAACCTGTCCCCAAGGTGCCCCGCTTAATCTGGACAAAATGACAAGATCACATGACATAACCAACCAGACCGTGTTGGATTGAAAATCTTGTAAATCGCCGCTTCTCGGGCGACAAGCTACATTCAAAACAGGAGAGGTGTCCGGCAGAACCCACATTCGTGACTCTTTTGTACTTTATCGAGGCGGATACCTGCCTGGCTGCCCAATTTCTTTGACAAATCCTGGACCAATGTAAATTCTTAAATTACTCCAGTCTTGCAATATCTCGTGTCTATATTATGTATATCCATCTCCAGCAGTTCTCCAGCGTTGTGGTGCGAAATGATGTGGATCATTCGACATGGTCACCACCCTGGTCGGCCTCTCCACTGCAATCTTTTTCGCATCCCAAGCTTCGACATCCTCTCCCACAATGCTCAAGTCAGACTCCTGTCGGGCGCATATGGGATATGGGAAGTACCTCAATGCAAACTGAGCATTCGGTGCTCAAGTGCTTGTGATGATGCCATACACACTTAGAGGATGTTTGTTCAACATTGGATATGTCGCATTTTGTCCCTTCAACCGCAGTTTTGTGGAAACGCCAACGATGGAGAACAGAAAGGGAAGGGAACGAACAAAGGTGCCCAAACAAGATCCATCAAGAATGTAGGAACCTGGTCCAAAGTGGGCCAATTGTCTCGCATGCCAAAGAGAACCTCTTCTTCGATACCCATGATGTCCTGGTGCAGACATGTGCAGACAAGGGCAATTGGTTGGATTGTGCATGCTCTCAACTTAGAGCTTTACATCTAGGTTGTCCTCACTGCTGAGCAGAAATGATGTGCTGTAGTAGCTACACCTCTCTTAATCATGTTCAGGGGTCAAGACCCACTGCTGTATGGACACTGATGTGATATATATATATATATATATTGATATGTATTGTATTGATATGTATTGATATGTATCTATAATGTACTGATTTTCCCAAAGGCCGAATGGTGAGCAAATAAGCGGCAAGCGCCACTGCCCTCCTCCCAACCGTTCACTCGGAAGCGGAGCTTGAGCATCCTCGGCTGTCCGTCTTGTTGCCGTCATATCAGAAGCGGTTCGGAAGCGATTAATCGATGACAGCTTTGGGATGGTTACGAGCTTTCGGTCTTCCATATCTTCCACGTTTCAACTGGCCGGTTCTATCATTGAATCATATTGAATCATTAGCTATATAAAGGTTCTGTATAAAGCGTAAGGTCACTGCTGACTGCATTAATAAAGCTATGCATCTCTAGGAAGTGGTCGCGCAACCGTGGCTTCACTTCCTGGACGCTGTGCTGAGAACGTGAGGTCTAATACAGGTGCTGCAAATCTTTAAAATAAACATAGATGGGGTAAAGGTTTCTCTGCCACTGCTCATTCTGATGTTGTTGAAGCTGTCCAAGGTGTTTCAAATGCAAGAAACTCATGTAGAGCTTCCATCCTCCTTCTATCTACATCAAGGGTTTTTCAGACACGTCAAAAAGGAAGTATGTAGCATGCTGCACATTGGCATTCGAAATGGATGTGGACAGGAAAGACGACAGCGGCAGCAGCCGGCGCACCATCTGGAGCACTTGGATCTCTTTTTGTTCTTCCCTCAGAATCCGCGGAGAACTTGTGGCTGAAATGGATTGGATTGTGTGACAGTGTGTGTGTGTGCCTGAAACAAGAATAGTATCATAATATAATATATATATACTTACTAATATATGTACGTACGTACATACACAATCAGTGTAGGTATATATTACATAAGTGTCCAGTGCACATAGCAAATCTATATATCTGAAAACAATTCTAACAGTGTCCAGTATATGGATGGCCAAAATCAATCAAAATCAGGCATCAAGGTGCAATCAGTGAAATAACACTAATAATATGGTGAGCAGTGGGTTTTCGCCAGACTATAACCTTGAGGAACTGCAATCCGTTCAGATGCTTAGTTTATGAACCAAAACGTTCATTATCATCATGTCTATGTGTTGGCAAACAGTGATCTGCATCATGAATAGCCCCAGCATAAAGAAAAAGCGAAGCCTGGCTTCTTTGCATTATCGGCAAAGACCGGCTGAAAGCTTTCTGGCCTTCTGGTAACGTAACAAAGATGGACTGACTCCCACCTCTTATAATTTACTTCATCCAGCAAAAGTCCTAGAGTCATAGGCATTCATAGGCAATAAACTTGTGCCAACGGCTAATAGTGGTTTCTGCACTTCACAGACTGAGACCCGGTCGGCTCCATCTTTTTTCCGCGAAGCTTGTTCCTGGCGGCACTGTGATTGCGCTGCTAAGCTGAACATGTCGGGAAGGTCGGGCAGCAGGTTGGTAAATGGTAAATCTGCGGATGCAAAATGCAAAGGCCGAGACTTTGGAGTTCCACCAAAACAGGCCAGCTGGGCCACCAGTCTTGGGTACCTGGCACATGGGAATTGGAGCTGTGCAACTTAGGATGGAAGGGAAGGAATTCCTGGGTCAAAACATGGACAGAAGGGGAATGGGATAAGCTTCCAGTATTCGATCGTGTGCATACCGGTCAAGTCAACTGGCTTCGACGTGTCTTACCAGCTGATCTCCAGCTGATCAGTTCCCGCGAAAAGGGAGGGTAATTAATCACCGCCAGGTGACGTTTCGCAAGCTTCATTGATTCTTCCATAGCAAGGGTTGCGGCGTCCTGTAGCAGCTCAGAGCGGCCCCAGCCATCCGTCTGCACATTAAGGGAAAAGGCCATTGGATCATGTTGGATCAAAGAGGTTGGGAGTCTACTGTCAATAGTAGTCACAAATGGGGCGCGGCTTCGTTCAATACACGTGCTCTACTTCCTTCTCGACGAGCCTCCCTGATCTAAATACAACATGATACAAAACCATGCATAGCGTGTTTCCATGGCACTGCGTGCCTTCATGGCACCTTTCGCAACATCGGCAACTGCAGCGACTTTGATCAAGGCATTCCTCGGAACTTCAGGACATGCTACTGGACAACTTTCACTCAATTAAGTGACTTTTCTCTTGGTCTTAAAAAGCAGGTCGAATTTAATCGCAACTGCTGCAAGTCATGGGTCATCAGCATGTGGGTTTCGGGCAGCATCGGGCAGCATCTGCCCTGGATTTCCTCTTAGTCACTCTAAAAACAATCTAAAAACAGTGCCTGCCACCTGCGAACGTCCGCTCCAAGGGACCCCTTCACTCGGTCGAGCGATGCTTCGAACCTTGGATGTGGCAAAGCGCACCCCGACAGATCCGACAGGTTACAAAAGTTACAATGCTTTACACCTACAGTAGAGACGGATCATGCATAGATCTCTCATCCCGAATCCCAACTTCTATGCCATTTCAGCATCAGCATTTACGCAAATTAAAGTAATGAAATGGATAATGCATGGCTGCAGCTAGTTAAATGGGGCTCATTTACCAATATCTAGCAAGTTGTCCCAGGGAAGTCCTTGCATCGGCTGTGGAAACGGACTTCTCAAGGTCTTGCCAGAATTCATCCTCCAACTTCTCTGCTTCCACCCTCATCTCCTGCGAGGTGCTGTGAGTGCTGCCCAAATAATTGCCGTTGTAATATAGACATATGAAAAACGATCAAGTTATTGTGTGCAATTTTATAACTAATGCTGAATACTGTATGGATTAGATTGGATTAGACGGTATCCCCCAGGCGAATTCATTGCCATGCTGATTGTGAAATTGCTTGGATGTGCTGAGATCCAGAGGACAAGCGCAACCTGGCAACCATGTCCTCCGCCATACGCACAGCTTCAATTTCATGGTCGTCCTGCTCAAGTTGCGACACCCTCGAAGGGGGCAAAATATGCAAAATGATAAAGTCTCCAAAAAGTCTCAAAAAGCAAATTACCAGTTGCAACATGTTGCATGTACCAAAATACCCCTCTGATCGTGTTTACCTCCTTGGAATATGTCTGAGTGCGACATGGATTGGAATTCCAACCGTCCCGTGTCTCTTTGCCTCGTAGTACATCTTGCAATTCTCCCAGCAAAGCGCAACATCCTTTCTGATTGCTGAAGGGAAGGGCTTGCGATCCAAGGGACGAAAACATAGAAATCCGCCTATACAATCCTCCACAGCCACATGCGTTGGCCTTTCAAAGCTCAAATGTCTAGTTTGGTTCCATGCATCATACCAAAGCCACTATATTATACATACTTATTACATCTTATTACCTTGACCTCTGGAAACTCTGGAACCGGAAAACGTATCTTCTGCACAGGCAGCTTTCCAATAGGGTTGCTTCGAGTCCTGCCAGAAGAAGTCTGGATTGACGAAGCCCTCTTCATCCTGCGCTGGTTCTGGAGCCAAAGAAGGAAGTGGCAGAGGTGTCTTGTCTTGGCAATCCAAATGCAGAGTTTGCAACTGGCCCTGCAAGCTACATACATCTACATAGATTAATTGCATTTCCAAATCATTGATGGTTCGATTTCCCACCAAGATGATGGTGGCTAAAATACTCGGCCTTCATACTGTATGATGGAAAGTGCCAGTTGCAACGATCCGCAGCTACTGTACTGTATCTGGAGGACACCCAATAGACCCAATCTGAGCGCTAGGCTATATTTGAGTCTTGCCTATCTTGATCCCCATTTTCCAGGAGAATTGCAGGCAGCCACATTTAAGCAGCCCAGCAGCTTCAACCTCAGGATGCAACCTTCATCTGTTGTACCTGTTGCGTCCTTGTAGCTGCCATCTTGCAGGCGCTCAGCAATGGTCCTGCAAGCCCCCTGAAGGCAACTGTCTGTTCTAAAGAGACCTCCAAACAGTCATGGCTAAGGATAGAAACTGTTGTTGCGGCCTCAGGCCTCAGGACCCAAACCTATCAAAAGGATTGCCAGCTCTTGACAAAGTCGGACTTTTGGAGAAATGTTGGAAGGCTCTCATATCTTCCCGCAATCTCCTGAGATCAATGGGATCGGTGACCACCTGGCACCAGCGGCACCAGCTGGATGAGCGAGAGTCTTTGAGGTTGGGATATTTTTGGTTGGCAACAGGCCACATGGTGACCGTGTTGGACGCGCACATGTACTGCCCTGGTTGATAGAAAAATACAGAAAATGATAGAAAATGAAAGCTGTTCAGAGATATTTCACGCAAGCTTAATCAGGAAATATTCCCACATCAATTTGCAAGGTGCCTGCTTCGATCCCACTCATTGCCCTTACATGCAGAATTGAAGTGAACTTTCCCAATTCTTACCAATTGAAGGGGTCAATGATTAATGTATTGGGTAGACTGAGCAGGTAAGTTCGGTATCAAATAGGTTTAATTACTATTCTTATTTCATTTTGTGTCATTGGACTCCTCATCGGTGTTGACAAACTCCCTTCATCCACAAAAATTGAAATCCTGTAATAAATAGCTGCTTCTGAACATTTTTGAACATGGTTCCTTTGATATCTTCTGCTACTGAGTTGCTGAGTTGCGTAGTAGGAGACATTGCAATTGCAACGGCCACCAGCTGTGACCAAGGGAACCTCCGGATAGTCCTCCAAGCCAAGCTCTTTCCATGGAAGGGGCTCCTTGAAAGGTCCCGCCTTCGTCAGCGAGCCAGAGGAAGCACCAGCAATTTGTCGGTGCGATCTCGTGCATTCCCTATCTCAACAAAGCCATCTGTCGATCGCCAAATGATTTGTCGATGTTTTGGTTTGACCCACCTTTGGCAATCTCACCATACGCCGCAAGACTCGGAGCAGCTGACGCTGGCACCACCTGAAAGTATATGAAAGTAATCTCTGGATGAGACAGGAGGCCCTGTCTGGGCCGAGGCTCGAACACCCCAGATGACATGGGGAAGCTTAAGTGAGTATGCCGTATGCTTCAAAAGAATGTGTTTTGCTCTTAGCTCTGTGTCCCGGACCCCTGTGAGGTTTGTTTGGCCATGTGTCATGCCTTTACACCAGACTCATTCCCTGTCACAAACAATAGATGCGTATGTAGGCATGTTGAGATGAATTCATCTGGACATATTGGACACTGCGCAGAAACCTGGAAACCTTGTTTTCTATTTGTGATATTCTTAGAATTTCTTAGATGGTTTGAGAGAGGACGGAAATTCCTAACTTCTGAGGAACCAGCCAGTCCAAGATCCTAAGCCCCCAAATGCCCACAATAACTGCAGGTGATGGGTTGTCCATGAATCAGCGATCTGTCCAATGCGGAAAATACAATGGAGTGCCCTCGCATGCTTACACTCTCTTATTCTGCTAGACTTGCAACACTCCAACACAGCCAGCTGCAATGCTCACGCAAAAAATCCAGGCCACATTGAGTTTGTCTCCGAACCCATCTCAGCCCTCAACTTGTCTTGGTTCTCCCTTTGATCACCCAGCTCTTCTGCCTGACATGCTCTCCGGATTCACTGATCCCTCTTGGGGTCATCAACCTGGTTCTGACTGTGATTTACGCAACCAACTCTGCCTATAAGATGACCCTGCAGTTTGCCATAGTTTGCCTTTCTTGGCAACAGCTTCGCTCCCTCAAAACCTCTCAGAACGCTTATGGTTTTGGCTTTGGCCCACCTCAATCTCTTCTTCATCCATGAAAGAGCTCTCCTGTCAAACACTTTCTGGAGAACAAAGACAGGCCACCGTCAAAAGCTTGCAAGTTTGGCGCAAGAAACCTCTTCAACACGCACTCTTCCAGGGTCATGATGTATAATATACAGTAAATAAATCTCATCTGAGGCGCCGATACCCAATGCTTCTTTCTAAACGACATGCATGATCTGCTTGATCAGTCCAGCTACAATACGTCTGGTGGTGTAACTCTGCGGAGTGAATCAAGACAAGGCATCAGTTCAGCTGTCTTTCCAAGAGAGACTGGGCTACTGGCTAGTTCTAGTCGCATGTCAGTACGGTACTTATATGTATTTACCTCCAGATAGGAACTAAGATGAACTGATGAACTGAACCCCACCCTGATCCAGGCACGTGCAGCAAATGGTTTTTATTCTGTTACTCATTAATCATTGGTAACTGAGTAAGATGGTCACGCCTATACCTCTCCCTGTATTCTTGTACAACACCTCAACAGGTCCCTTCAATGATAAAAAGAGAAGGAACTTGGTCCAGCTAGAGACTCCCATATTGACTTCACAGGCATCTACAGTAACATCTGAATGTGCTTCTATGGTACCACTACCACTTGACACATCTTGACACCATCAGTACCAGCCTCGCTTTCTTCCTCCTGCCACAGCAATGATTACCATGCTGGCTGTTGATAAAGTACCTTTGGGTAGTGGCAGTCTCCAACATGTACATATGTATAATACTTGATAATGAATACAAGTACAATCGAACGCGCTGTGACACTGTGGTGATGTCGTCTCGATACTACATTTGGTTGCTTGAGCAGACCTGAGCACGTACGGATTGACAATTCCTGGCCTCATTGTCGTTGCCATCCCAGAGCTCGCCGTCCTCGTCATCCTGGCCCAAAGTGTCAAAGGCTCTGAGGCGTTGAGCTTTCTGTCACCCTTGAAAACTATGAAAAACTAACCAGTGAAGTTGCCATCCTGTCCAGATTGTCCTCCTGAGAAGGATCGGGCAGGTTGGACGCTTCAGGACCCTGGCAGTAGCCAAGAGAATCCAAGAGACAAAAAAAAAACAAGCAAAAGAAGTAAGAGAAGTAAGAGAAGCTGAAGTACACAGTACCCTGCGGATCCGAAACGGTCAAGGCTTCGCTGATTTTTTGGAATCTGATTGAATCTGAGGCCAAGTTCCAGCCATGCTGGCCTCGCCTCATCGAGGGCGGCTGCCTTCAGCTCATCCTGCAGCGATTTGCGCCTGTCAGGTCGAAAGGATTAAAAATCATCCACACAATCGCATTTCAATACATTTAAGCCCTTTTTGAAGGGATGTACCAAGATGTAGTCAGAAACACCCATCGGTATTCAAAAAGAAAATGGTGTTCCAATTGATCTCTATTCGAACTGGGAGCTCTGCGCCTGTCGAGTTTGTCTTTCAAGGACTGGCGCCTGCATGCTGTGTGCTTTCAGTACGCAGTTTCAAGAATCGGTAGGGTCTAGATCAGGATCAAATTTGAGGTGTCCAATGTGAATCCTAGCCTGAAGGATTCTGTCTTTAGCAAGTGTTTGACTTTGTCCAATTATGTATGCAACCTAATCTAATCTAATCTCTAATCCAATTTGAAGCAATGTAATTGATGGAATGGAAAGGAACGGAACGGAATGGAATGGAATACGATGCCATGCGATGCCATGCGATGCCATGCGATGCCATGCGATGCCATGTGATGCCATGCGATGCGATGTATGCTGTATACATGTATGTATACTACGTATATGTGTAACAAATTGCAAGCAAAACGTGCATTGAATTTGTTCGTTTGTGTCTGTGTGCATGTATGTGTCTTTGCATTCAATCGGTGCACAAGTACATCATCTCGATCAAAGTACTTTGCTGTATAAAACCTGTGCCATTGGTAAGTACAGTTCATCATGAGTCGTTTACCCCTAGAATCATGTTTATGGCTGTACTTGTACAGCCCTTTATGGTGAATTGAAGCGTTTGAATCAGAAGAGTGCTCTAGTGATCTCTAGTGGATGTCCTTTCGCTAAGCAGTACCAGAACCTATGCAACATCAAGATGAATGTGCCAAGGAAACAGGACGGATTGACAAAACAGCGTGACAGATGTGCTTGTCAAATCGGTTAGAGTCGACTTCCTTGTGCCTGGGAGGCTGCATGAAGAATCTCACCCGTTCACCATGGTAGCAGAGGCGCTATCCTGTGAGAGATGGTTTCTTGTGATTTCGTGCTACACAGGCACTGATAAAAAGCATCCTTGTGTGGGGTTTTGGAATGCTGCCTGAAATCTCTGCGATCTGTTCATGGACTGATGACGAAACAGACTTTTTGTATGGCTGATGAGTCTCATGAGCCATCAAGGACATTCATGCGTTGCAAACACTTCTGTGTGCTGTATGCTGGTCGTCAAGAACAATTCTTCTTCAAACTGCCAATATCGGCCAAAAACTCATGTAAATATGCTTGGAGCCAGGTAGGGAGGCTTTAAAGTAACCTTCTTTTTTAGATCTTGAAATCCGCAAGCGGCCCCAGAGCTTGAGCAGAGTCGCAGCTATTACAGCACAAGAAGATGGGAAGAAAAAACATGTTGAACCACCTGCCCTCTCTCTCTGTCTCTCTCTCTCTCTCTCTCTCTCTCTCTCTCGCGATTCGAAAACATCACGAAAATCCGCGCACGAGTCGCATGAGCATCCTTCTTCCAGCTAATCATTTCTCTGGCGCACGGCCTCAATCCATTTCGCTCAAGTCAATGCTGGGCGGCCTGGAGAGCAGCAGCAGACCTTTAACGTGATCCGTACACTGGTCACGTGCTA
>Ga0126342_10000809_pt1 | contig 38695 bp, 27 predicted proteins | sample Cyp1metagenome_FD_92528 | JGI IMG/M metagenome (GOLD analysis project Ga0126342, IMG submission 92528) | Coral microbial communities from Lord Howe Island, Old Settlement Bay, Australia - Cyphastrea 1 metagenome | ecosystem: Host-associated > Invertebrates > Cnidaria > Coral ...
ATGCCAGAAGATATGCCAGATAGAGTGCCAGAAGATATGCCAGAACATATGCCAGAAGATATGCCAGGTAGAATGCCAGAAGGTATGCCAGATAGAATGCCAGAAGATATGCCAGTTAAAATGCCAGATAGAATGCCAGAAGATATGCCAGAAGATATGCCAGATAGAATGCCAGAAGACATGCCAGAAGATATGCCAGATAGAATGCCAGAAGACATGCCAGATAAAATGCCAGAAGATATGTCAGATAGAATGCCAGAAGATTTGCCAGTAACAAAACGTATAGCTGTCATGGTGGGGATAATTCGAAGTAATGCTTTTTTTTTGAACGGGGCTTCACCAAACATGAGAACAACATATGGTTTAACCATCCTGAAAAATGTGTATTCTTGGCCAACAATGTATAGAATCCCGTCATGTGGGCCCCTGAAATGAAACCTGGTGAAAATCTCAGTTGATAGGCCCTGGACCAATAGAAACGGATCTATATTTGTAAATAGTAAAATTGATATTATGCTAGTTTTCTACATTTGTGCATAATATGACATCTCAACCAGTAGAACCCACCAGTGAGTTTTCCAACAGTTAAGTAGTGGCTGATTTTGCAGGTGTTGCCCCACCCATCACTCTGGTCAATAGCCTTTAGAGCACTCAAACTTTTGCAGAACACTGTGGTCGGAGCTGAGTTGTTTGGTGTTGGAGGGGGGTTCTGGGGTTGCAAACCGATAGATGAAACTACCAACTGCGATTTCTAAATTTGGCGTATGCAGCTAGCGCAGGCGATAGACATAACTTGCCATAACCCTGGATCGGGGTTGATTTTTTGAATTGTTTCTGCCTCTGCCCATATTTCTACACAGAAATTGTGAAGGATCATGAGAACTACATAGAATTCTCTATAGATTTCGCAGCTCAACTCTGGATGCTTCACCGAAGCATCAGAGCTGGGGGGTCCTTTAGGAGATCTCAAGGTGGCGAATCCATGTTTCCGAGATGTAGATGATGTATGATGATGGATCTGATTGGTCGGAAAAAACCGCGCCCCATATAAAGGTGACATATAATGGTGGCTATGCTGAAAAAACATGAACAACATGTCATGATCAAGCCCCATCGTCACAGTGACTCATGGCTTGCAGCGAATAAGTCAAGATAAGTCAACATAAGATGGCCATAAACACTGTCCAGAAAATTTGAATGTGTCTATAATATTCTATAATACCTTCTATTTTTGGAACCATGCGCAATGCGACACTCTTGTTTCCCCGGAGATTGTGCTGTTGTGCGAAATTACATGTTCTTTCTACAGTGCTGTTTGGGAAAACAATGCTCCAACTACACCGCATTTCGCAACGAAAAACGTCGGAGGACGCAGAACTCTTTGCCGATTTTCCCGCATCGGACTGTGAAACTAACTGCTTCCACTGCAATCGCAGCGGTAAGGCACCCACGCCGGTGTGGTTCTGTTCCACCAGGATCATCACAGTTTGAGTTTCCACCAGGATCTTCACTGTCTAGAGATATTTGAGATAAGCCAAGATGATCCAAGATGTACTGCTTGGTGGTTTGGAACATGTTTTATGACTTTCCATTTATTGGGAATGGAATAATCATCCCAACTGACGAACTCATATCTTCAGAGGGGTAGGTCAAGCACCAACCAGCATCATCAACCACTATTCATAATAATAGTCATTGGTTCTTATGGTTATTAACCACTATTGATGATGGATGATCATCTAAAACACACATAATTAGTCATATATATATATATATTCATAATTAGTCTAGATAACCATCTAACAACCAATGCCCATCCCATTAACCATTAGTCATTAACCCATGGTTGTTCTGTTTCAAAAACGGCCCCAACTCCAAAACCCCGTGACTCACTGTGACTAGTTATGTTTAAGGGTGATCCCCAGGTTTTGCACATCCCGATGAAGTAGTGCTTAAATATGCTTAAGTATTTACCCTCTGGTTATTTAACATAGCCATGGAAAATCACCATTTTTAATAGATAAACCACCTATAAATAGGCCATTTTCCATGGCTATGTTAAATAACCAGAGGGTAAGTCATGTTAAAATTATGATTCAAATGTGGGTAAAACAATCATAACCATCCCCCAGTCATCACCATTTTATAGTTTCTATAAACCATTCCCGGTCATGGGTGGTAAAAATGGCCTTGCTTTACCCACATCAATGGGCCTTGGGATTGGTGCCCACGATCAGTTTTTTCGCTCCTCCCATCACTTGACCATCAGTGTTGGTAAAGCAATGCCATTAACCCCCTGGTAAACATACAGAAAACTGATGGGAAAATCACCATTTTTTAATGGGAAAACTCGCGATTTCGACTGGGCCATTTTCAAGTTCGCAAACTGTAAACGTCATTACCAGGGGGTAACCATCCATATGGATTGATGGTTTATAACACCAAAAATGGGTAAACATTGGTTAAAAAAATGGGGATAGTGGATGATATTGCTTTACCAACATTGGCAATGGCTCTAGGGTGGAGTTTTCAAGTACACCTTGGACGAACCGAGTTGATGTGGATTAGCCTAGGGTAATGCTTAGCCATTTCGACCGCTTGCTATGGAAAATGGTTCAGTAGTGGGTGATTTTTGATGATTGACCTACTGATTTTCAAAAGCTATATGTTAATTAAATAACCGGTGGGTATATACAATATTATTATTTAATCGCTTGTTTTGTTGAATTGATTGGGATAATCGTATAATCAATGATTGTAGGGTAGGGTGTGCATTGATACTATAATTACCCAACTTATATAATTCTTGTGTTGTGTGACCTTTTGTGCATGACTCTAAGAACATCTGAAATTTGGGTGCCACGCGCAGATGGTTTCCTTGATCGACGCGTGCTTCAATGGCGATCGCGTCAGCTTCATACCGCTATGATATGTAAAAGAGAGAAATGTGCAGCTCATTGGAGGGCCCTTGATATTTCGGCCGTGGCCACAGTCTGATGATCACATGTGTTGTGATGTCACAAACATGAGACACATGGGAAATGTGAAATGCTTTCCAAACAGTAAGATGAAGCAATGTGGAGATAGTGACTGATAGGCACATGATTTCAGGGAGCTGAGGGGTTGCAAGCTGTTGAACCACCAGTTTTAGCACATACAGTTTGTTTGTCTCCGTAGGCGGCCACATTTTGTATAGGATGTCAGTGGCAAGACTGGCAAAGGTTAGCCGCTATAGCCCATACTCATTCATTTGGTTCAAAGGAAACTTTAGTCAGAAAACCCTGACAAGTTCAGCATTCTTGGCCGCTAGAAACAACGGTTTTTGTTCAAAGATGCCCTGAAAACCAATTCATTGAGAGAACTCATGTAGACCTGTCTCAAAATAGGGCGGCCCCAAATCCCATAGTTTATCAATATGTCAATTTTTCCCATCTTCCACATGACATCAGCCATTTGGCGGTACCCCTCAAGTTTATGCCGAATCCATATCATATCCGATGAATAAGTCACTGTTTTGATCCTTGAATCCACAGGTTGGTGACTTGATTAAACTAGTTTGCAACTGTTGATAGCATACATCTCAATTTGCTGCCATGTTTGTTACTTCACATCCCCTCCGGTACTTTAACATAGGGAAAAAATCGCGAAATCGATGACTAGCCGGCCATCTTGGCCATAATCCACAAGAAAAACAAGACAAAACACTGAACAACACTATATATTATATATATTTATATATATAATATACCATAGACATCCATAGAACAATCATGTTGATTCACCATGGAAAACATAACCGTAAGCTCTGGCACATGACTGCCCCCGCCAGGCTCAACTCCTGAATCATTTTTTGGCTTCGAGACGGCAGAAACGACTGGAGCGATGCGTCGCGCCTGGGTGACCGGTGTTCATGGGTGAAACTTGGAGAGAGTTCACCAGCAAAGATCGGGATTTGCCATCGAACATTGGTTATTATAATTTACCCAGAACTATAGACTATGGATAGTTAAATATAGTTAATAACAATGGTTAGTTTATAGCTGACATTAATGGTTAGTTAATAGCCTGGTTGGTGGTTTGGAACATGGCTTTTATTTTCCATATATTGGGAATAATCCTCCCAACTGACTTTCATATTTTTCAGAGGGGTAGGGCTCAACCACCAACCAGGAAAGGATTGAACTGGAAAATATTCGGGGTTCGCCAATTACGGAGTGATTTTGATTGTAAATGCCGGAGTGATTTGACATATTTAAGCAGCAAATCTAAGGATTTAATATGAGTAACTCAAATCATTGTAAATCATCAAAGAATGGAAATAGATGTGCAAGATGGGCGATTTAGCCCAGTTCATGGCAAGGTTCCTGGAAAATGATCAGAAAATGAAAACCATTGGATTTTGTTTGGTTTCCCGTTTTGAGACCAGCCAGGCCAGTTGGCACAAGTTGCCAGGCCAGGATCCACCATTTTTTAAGCCGGTAAAAACCATCAATCCATTTTTGGAATATACCAACATGAGTAAACACGTTAATTTATAGTTGTTACTAACAATAGTTGTTTAACAATACACCAATCAATCAATTTCTGTCAATAGTTGTCAATTTGTATATATATATATACAATTATAATATATATATACAATTATAAATAAATAAATATCTATATATATATATACACAATTATATATATATATATGTTTATATATATAAATGTATATATACATATATTCATTTATTTATTTGTAACGAGGACAGGTAAGTCCAACAAAAAGCACGGGGAAAACTTGGATACTACTGTGTAAAACTATAAACAGTTTCTTTTTGGTTCATCAGGGATGTTTATGGATGTTTTGTATCCCATCAAATAAATGAATTTGTTTGGTGCTAGGTAAGATTGGCCCTGATTTTATCAATCGGAATGGCGACAATTGTGGGGCAATCATGGGACGCAATTCGATCAGCAATCGATGAGTTTATCCATGAACAAATGGCCATACTGCCATCATTATTTGAAGAAACCAATGTTTCGCTAAAAGGGTCTCAGAAAAAGGTTTGATCTAAGTATACTGTTCAGAGAGAGAAAGTATACTGTTCAGGTTTGACCTTCGCTGCATCTTTTTAGGGATTGCTTGAAATGGATCATAGTCTAATAGTGAATGATAGTTCAGATATTGTGGGAAAGACGCAGGGGCGAAACTAGAAATAGTTGGATAGACACCACATGCTGCACGTATTGTATTGTATATGAAAGTATGCTGACATTTCACCGCAACTTGCCCAAATGTTTGTGAATATAATATACCATACATGTAGCATAAGGGATTTTTTAATTCTAAATTATTTATATAGTCACCACATTACGTTTGTTTGAGGATCATTTTCCAAATGGGTTTCCCAAAAGGGGCTTTCCGCATCGACACGTGCATTTCCGGGTAAATATTGGCAAAATCCATTACTAATGAGTTCCATAAATGATGCTGTCCATAATAAAAATCATCATTTTTTTCATAGGATTGCCATGGATTGTCCATGAAATAAATCAATATAAACCATCCAACTATTGGGGATTCCCCCATGGACCCCCCCCATTAGCCGGAAACCGTCACTAGGAGCCAGTGCGCGGTTGCGGACCTTGGGAGGAACACTTCACACAGGGACGCAGGCGGAGAAAGGGGACGTGACCGGTATCCAAGCCAAGAGTCGGGATGTAGCTCAGAACTCAGACCCATAAACTTATCATGTTTTGTTTCAATGGTTTGGATGGTTTGGATTCCAATCCAGTGATTGGAAACAATTGGGAAGTATTGTGCCCACCAAAACTTAAGGGATTCAAACAGAAAGGGCGAAGTGTTCCTTTTTTATCTCTTTCACCAAGGCAAGGTAGGTAAAGGGGATGCCGAACTTTGAAGCCCCCTAAATCCTCTGGTTTGTCATAGTTTATGACTTGTTCTCCTTGGAATAAGCTGGGGCTAAAACGGCAGGGACAACCTCAGGCTATACTGGAGCTGTGGATGTGACTGAAATGTGCTACCATCTCGGCAGTACGAGGAACAAAGTGTAAACTGAAAGCTGTTGGGAAGCCCTGACAGACTAAGACATGGGTATATTACGATTTGTTGGTGATATAATTATATATTTGTCCCACTAGAATGACATGTTGGGGGTGTACTCTATGTTTCTTAACAGAGTGTACCCCCAAATGCATTGGTAAATTATCATGTTTCCTTTAAGATTGATTTTTTGAGGCAGATCCCCATTTTCAGACAAACCCACACAGCCCGACGTATGTGACACATCGTGGCAGCTGGGGCCATTCTTCGTTGCAGGTACTTCTACAACAACGTTGGGGAACCTGGTTGTCGCCCTCACGCTATCCATCAATATTTCCGCTGTAGCACCCTCCAATAAATAAGATAGAAACGCTGGAAACTGGAAATGATGGGCACGCATACTCTATACCATCTCGGATTTTGTTCCAGACCTACTGTTCTTCAATCTCTAGTATCTCTATAGTTAAACCTCGGTTCAATAGATTAGCTGTTCTTTGCCGTATACGATGCAGCTGACCCAGCTAAGACTTACTGTCAGATATATAAACCATGCTACCTGAAACATTTTGGAGCCTAAATGGTCGATGTGACTGGCGCGAAGGAAGGGCTCCACATTTTTAGCAGTCCGAGTGCGGGAAGTCCAAACACGTGCAAACATCATACACAATATTAATCAATATTATACATGTATATGCATATATGAAAAATGCATATATATATATATATATACAGAAGTTGTGTGTGCGTGAATAATATGATTAACGCACGCGAGTGATGACATGTCCTTCGACCTTGTTTTTTTTTTTCATGCGGATTTTTAACTTTTGCATGTTTCCAAAGGTGCTTAAATGATATAAACCATCCCCAATGTTACCATAAATAGGTGGTAAGGTTCATCCCGATTCATCGTAGCTTTATGGCCTTGGATCCCACATGAGTGCAGGACACCCAACGTACGCAGTGGCACGTCCCTGCAGAGTGGTGTGATGAGGCTGGATTTCACCATCACCACCATAGCGTAGCAATATGTTTCACCATGATATATCATATGTCATTGATAGACATATGTCGTACTTATTGATATAAATGTTGATATATATATATATTTATATACCATTGATTCACATTCTACATATTATACCATACCATTACCATACTATTGATTCATACATAGACGGCATATAATGAGATGTATCAAGCAGAATAATATACCGTACCACCAGCAGCTCGACCTTGGCTGTTTGAAGACTCCCTTCATCAAAAGAACAGCTATTGTCAGGGTCTATGCTAATTGGTATGTTATACAATTGCATTTATGAACCATTTGATGGTATGATGGGGATTGATATATATATATATATATATATATATCTATATATATAACTATACTATAATATGTATATATATATATATGCATATAACTATATACATATATGCAAATATATATGTATATGATATATATATGTATGTATGTATGTATGTATCCAACTTGATCCGGTTTTTGGGTGTGTTTGCAAATTGAGTATACCCCGCTGAGTGGCTCATTGAACAGGGAAACTGATAATTCAGCAGTGGACAGTCAGGGTACCCAAGTTTCAGTACAGCCGATATCCCTGGGCCCTATGGGAAGCTAAAGAATTTCGTTGACCCAAGCCACCATTGGATATTTGAGCGCAGGATACAGCGAGTCAGCTGAACATTATATAGCTATCGAAAATGGCTTGGTTGAATGATTATGATTGGGAATACTGCTGGGGTCATTGGGAATTATAACTAGCCCATAGTAGGGAAACCCAGCCACCAAGAAACGGGCTGCTGTTTTTTTGGGGCTCACAAGGTGGTGTTCTTGCGACAACTGGAGATTGATTTGACGAATTTGGATACTGCAACAACATGCGTCATGATTTGGAATTAGCTCACGAAAACGAACCTCTATGGACTGCTGTTGGGGGCAATTGGCGCTAGCGATATGCGAGTGTGTTGTCTCTCCAATTTTGGCTATCATGCTGAACTGCCATTTTGAGGTGATATTTGCAGGTTCTGTGGCTGTATCCCCTTTGTTAGCCCTTGCTTGCTTTAGACCACTAGTTGATGTCCTGTTTGTGCATATGCATATTCAGTTGTATATGTTTGTATGTGTATATACATATATATATATATATATATGTATGTGTGTATGTATGCAATATATATATATATATATTTGCAAGTTTATTAATTTATTTGATAATTCATTTAGCAAGCACACACCTCTACATATGTGAATGTTGAGTACATTGCATGCACCGGAAATCATCCTCATGAGGATTCCAGGTTTCAATGGTTGGCAAGTGACAGCCAGTTGGCAAGCGGATGCAAGCGGTTCATAATCATGGTTGCTTCACCTAACTAAGATATAATAGGATTTACATACATGCATGCATGCATTGTACATGCATGCATACATACATGCATGCATACATACATACGTGCATGCATGCATGCATACATACATGCCTGCATGCATGCATGCATGCATACTTGCATGCATACATACATGCATACATAAATACATGCATACATCGATGCATGCATACTTGCATGCATACATACATGCATGCATGCATACATACATGCATAGATAGTTAGATACATACATTGACATACATAGATACATACGTACATGGATGATTGCATGCATGCATGCTTACATACACATATATATATAATATACATATACCGTATGTATTTGTTTATTCCCGGACATATACCTGTCCGTCTCATAGTCGAAATTCCCATCCCTTGGCGCAGGCTGCCAAAGAACTAGTGCAGAGGCAAACAAAATCCAAGAAACCTCTTGCGTGTCAGCTGGAGATGGGGACTGCAGATTTTGTAAATTTTGAGCCATTACTGTAGATTAGACCCATACCCAACTAGGGAATACTAGGGATGTTTTCAACATTTTTTGGGCTGGAATTTCTTGACCCAGTGATAGTTTGATACGAAATATCATCAGATCACCACAACTTTGGTGTTTGTTAGTAACCAATTTGTTTTAACATGATACCCACGTGGGCGTCCCCGCCCTTGTGGAGGTCATCTGGATCCTTTGGAGAAATCCAAAAAAGGGGCCTATGGAGGGACGGTAATCAAACGTGGCTGGGAAATCCGGGAACTACATGGACATTTCAATGGATAAATACGGATAAATCATCGAACTAATTTCAGGATTTTCCCTTAAAATCATTAAACACATATGGTGGAAAATCCTGAAATTAGTTCGATGATTTATCCAGAAATATATTCATTGAAATGTCAAGATTTTCCATTGCCATGAACAGGAACTAAAGATTCTATATAATCCAAACGGTTTGGAGTTGGTCCGTGTTGATGTGGGCGATCGTAGGGTCGACACAAGCTACACACTGTGGTAACCTCAGTTTTTTTCGTCTGACTTATGATCCCAATTCAATCACCAACTTGAATCAAATGTGTGACAAAATAAGAAGGCCAATTGATTATATAAGCACCATGTAAGTGACAAAATGGACAATCATCTAGAAACAAATATGCTGTAATGTCGGTTTACGGCCTTTTTCCATCTCAGTCTAGACGCCTTTGATGCCTTTGATGTTTGTGACGCAGATCTGGTCGTTTTCTTATGGCTTTCGGCGAGGCTCTGTCCAACTTGGGGTCACCTTCAGAGAAACCACAAGACGGTGCCCCTGTTATATCTGTTATGTTGGTTTACAACCCCCATGAACATCCCATGAACTAGATTCTGTTTTCCCAAAATCCATCGAATTCACCTAGTGGACCCAAGCAACTAATTCTTGGGAGGCACATTGCAGCATGGTTCTTTGAATGAGCTGCAGGATTTTAGCACCGTTTGCAGCGAAATAGTTGAGTCCCAAGATCCGTATTCAACTGACCAGAAAGAACACAAGGCGGGGCCACCAAACAGTAGACAATGTTGTTTATTTAACATGTTAAATACATGTTATACCTGGGGTTTATGTCATGTTATGTTTGTTTACTGTAGGTATGATTAGATATATGTGGGTTTTGCAACTAGAGTGGCCACATCCATGGCCATCAGAAAGATGACAAGTCCATGGACCAGAACCCACCAGCAGAACGCGTAATCCATGTTGACCCCACCATTTAGAGACAATTAGATTATTTCAGCGGCATTTCAGTGACTACATGTACTATATAATCTGTTACATTTGTTTATATAATGTATCTAGCATATGATTTGAATGAACACACTATGATAGATTATTATCTATCATTATCTATCAATATCAATATCTATCATATATATATATAGAGTCAAAAGAGTCAGCTCCACAGTCGCTATAGTCGCTAGCTGCGCTGCACCGTGAAGCTGTGGTGCAATTTCTGCCGATTTTCGCTGCGCTCTGCGCGCCCTGTAGCTGAAGCATGAGCAGTAGCAGGCTGGGGCATGTCACCATTTTTGGGCGGCCCCAGGCCCCAGGGAGAAAAGCAAATCAAAAGCATGGAGTCCAAGACGTATCACACATACACATTATTATTATTAATTATTATATATATATTATTATCTATGATTTTATTTAAGTATCGATCAAATGAAAAGCAACACAAACTCCAACACAAATGAATTTGAACAGTTTTTCATCGCAGCTCAGGTTCCAGATCCCGTTGCTGAGTGTGACGAATGTGAAGCCACGTTTGTTGGTGATTGGCGGACAGTTTCTCGGAACTCGTCCCTTCAGAAATTCACGGTGATAAAAATGGGGAAGTTCATGAACTTAACCAACAAATGGTGGTGAATATTAGTTGATATATATATATATATATATTATATATGCATGTATATTAATATGGAAAAGACCCATCAGAAAAAGCAGGAAATTCTACAGTTGTGCACAGTTGGAGGCTGTTGATATGTTTTGATTTGACGATGCTTCTGGGCCCAGAGTTCCCCAGGTTTTCGGGCACCTTCGTTTGCCGAGAGTTGAGGTGCAAGTCTTTGGTCACCGGGCAGGGGTATACTTGGGTTATTAGGACTTTACTGGACATAACATGCATATATATATATATGTATATGTATTATATATATATATATATGGAAAGAGAGGGAGAGTTAGTAATCAATATGATATATATATATATATTGACATTGAGATAGGGATGCAACCGGGATATCATGACTACAATGGCTATACATATATATATATATGTATACACTCATTCTAGAATGGGGATATAATGGGGATACGGTTGGGTGGATATATAGACAACCGTTCACTAGATTTGTGATGGCTCACGCCGACATTTGACTCAAGATCTGGGACGCGAAACTCATCCGAATGATGTCCCCAACTATGTGGTGTTTTGTCCAAGTTTTGGGCCAGCAACAAACCACCAGATGTTGGAGGTTTCGCAACTTGCAGGCGGGACTTTGAGATTACCTTAGTAGATGCTAAGGACTGCCGCCGAAACCAGGCTGGGAGGTCATTCTTCAAACAGCTTTGAAGTTTAATCGGAATCGCCCTTGTTTAACCGTTGTAACATCAATGTTGTGTTGCTTTATGTTTGGTTTCACCGGTTTCATCAGTTTCACCAGCTTCACCCACCCCCCAAAAAACATAGGTTTTCCAACCAACAAAAACATAGGTTTTCCCATGTTTTCCCATGTTTCTTTTACATCCAACGAAAGTTGAGATTCCCTCCACCAAGCCAGGAGTTTATGGAGTTCACGCCTGGCATCTTACGAGCCTTTGTGCGTCTTGGCTTGCGGGGAAATGTAGGAAAATCTGTCCATGATAGACTAGAAATGTAGGTTTTGAATGGGAACATCCACTATAAATGAAGATGTTCAATTGCTCAAATTGCCATGTTTGATTACCAGAGGAAAATGGAATCATCGGATGGGGATTTTGTTGAAAACCTCAGGGACAGCTCGCCTTCTGTTGATCTCTTTGGAGATGGCGATGGAGAGAGAGAGAGAGAGAGAGAGAGATATATATATATAATTCATTAAAATTCTATAAATCACCGTAGCGCAAATTATCACCATATATATATATATATATAAGTGCTAGGAATTTAGTGTTTGTTCATCTTTTTTTTGGCTATAACCATTGTTGGGTGATTTTAAAATGATTTTGGTGGGTGTACGGTAAACCACCAGAAGTTGGGATATGGGGGCCCCATAACTATAGTTATGCAACCACTCAGTAACTGGTTAGTGTTACATGTGTCATGCGGTACCCCCTTATAATTATAAAGGGATAATAGACTTCATTAAGGGACATATATATATATATAGGTTAGTTGCGAAGTACGAAATGGGTTCCCGTCTTGCGTTTAAACTGTGCGCAAATTAGGACAAGTCCATTTCCCATTGCTCAGTTGCGATTTCTATCCCATAGATGTGCCCATGCCGGGGCAGGCCATGCTCAGGCGCCCTTCTCATTTTGACTCCTTGAGTTTTACTCTTCAGCCGGTCATGGAGAAGATGGCGGTGAAGTTTGTGGCAGGCGTGGCAAATGTCGACCGTGTGTAAATATAGAAAAGACCATGGCAAAACCGGAGAAATATGTTTCAATACATAGATGGCGCAAAGAAAAGATGGCTCAGGCAAGATCAATTGCCAATGCTGCTAATGCATGCTAATGCAATTTTTTGAAACTGTCCTATGGGTGTGATTATTGAGACTGGGTCAAGATGAAGACTTGCAAGACATACTCCTTTGTTGGGTGCATGTTGGGTGATGGTGGTGCTCAAGTTTCAGCCCCTATGCATGTCAATGACCATACCTGGCATACCTTAAATGAAATTACTGTACTGTATATTAGGTCATATGCCATGTAGATATATCTGGATGGGTCTCCCTTGCACATAGCCGTACATGGTCTTCGCGCAGGTTCGGGACCTTTAAATTAGTTGCCTGGAAATTGTCATAGACCATTTGGTGCGCTATTTGATCATATGTGTTCGTCTGAAAATAGTATACAGTACCTCTAAATCAACTCGCCCGCAACGGCCTATACAATGTGTCCAATTGAAATTGCCATTTTGGGGGGTCAATCCTAAATTTTCAGACACACGCACATGTGCCTCATATGCCCCTTGAAGGGCTGATTGGCCCACCACATTTTAGTTTTCACAGGAGAAGTGAAGAAGCTAAGCTTCGACACTTGGCTCATGCGGGGCAATAGATTGCGACTGTCAGTGTGAGATCTCCCAAGCTATCTCCTTGTGTTGGCTTCTTGTCCATTAGAGCCCGCATTGGTTGATGATATCCCCTGGATTTGGCCATTTGGCCGAGAAAATCTCATGTCTATCCGTGTCGTTTGTGCTGCTTTCGCTCTATTTTTGCCGTGTACCCGGCCATGTAAACGTTTACATAACTATGAAAAATCACCATGTTCAATGGGTAAATCCACTGTAATCCACTATAAATATCAACTTTCTCAATAGCAAACTGTTAGTCATTACCAGTGGGTAGATCTGCCAATCTTCCGATCATCAGGAGGATGGTGAAGTGCTGGCTGCTGTGAAAGTTTTAGATCCTGGTCCCTTGGATGGCCGGTGGTCGGTTTGGTGCTGATGAAATCCACATGCTCATTGAAGAAATTAGGTCATACAGGATGGTGTCCCCCAGTTATGTTTGTTGATTTATAAGCCCATCTCGATATCATTGTAAGATATTATAAGTTTTAAGTATAAGTATCATACACTTCATATTTGTTCTTCGACCTTCCCATGTTGAGGGTTGTCCTTCTTGCCGTTCACCTTTGCGGATTTCCTATACACATTGTTTGGTTCCAAGTAACCTCCCAAGGCTGGGTGCGCCACCATAAAAAAAAGGGGAATTGAAACAGCTAAGACTGAGGAGCGATGCAGAGGGCGCTGTTGACGAGTTCATTCTAAAACTTGATGTAATAGGAACTCACGGAAGTTTTTTTGTTTTTGTTTTTTTTCGCCGATTTTGAGATGCAGTTTCATCACTGTGCTCACGGAAGTGTTTTGTCCAATTCTTTGCGCCTGCATTTTGATTCGAGATGATGTTCCATGTATGGAACATTTATTGACATGTACCCCCAAAAAAAACAAACAGTAGGTAAGTACATGTAAACATCAACATAAATACATCATAGGTGGAGCATATCAACAGGTCGTCACATTGCAGGCCATTTACTCGATACAGATGGCTTCCGGTTTGGGAATAATGGATCTCATTATGGTATATGATCATAACCCAACAATGATTGACTTGTGTTATGTGCATGTGTTTTCATCATGAGTGAGTTCTGGCTGGTCAAATCATGTTAAATCCAAGTTGTTGTTGGTAAAATTCACAATTTGGTCTACGCCTACGTAATATGCCACAATTTCCATAGACTTCCTATTCGCCCCAAGGTCAGGGTACAGAAGTTGATTCGGAGGGCATGGCGCTGCTGAAGCTCGATGCAACTACATGATGCTAAATGTATATACCATGGGCAGCTTAAATGATGTTAGTACCACAATGTACAATGATTTTATCAAGTACGATTTCACCTGTATTCACCTGTTGTTTTTTGTTTGGGAACTGCAGCAGTAGCAAGTAGGAACACATCATGTGTTTTTGTATTTCTGGTGCTGGCAGCGCTCAGAACATCTCATTACAAATGTTTGTTCTATCCCGTATTGCGAACACAATGGTTTCTGGGGGGTGGTTGATATGAATGGGGGAAGGATTTGTACATATGTAATATTATATATAATAATATCATATTGTTGGTTCATTGGCTATATCCAATTTAAGCCCATTTAAACCCCATATGTTGATGGTTAAATCCCATTAACATGATTAACTCCCATTGAATCAGCGTTTGTTAGTTGACTCCCATGTTCCAATTGATTTAGTTCATCCACCATCTGGGGAAGCTACAGAGTCTTCGAAGTCACGCTTCCGCTTCCGAGGGCATTCGAGTACTGCGTGATTTGCTCCGGCTGTACCTTCGGCATTCGAACAACTACCCTCGGTCATCGATGGCATGGGAAATCCTCGGTACCCAATGGTGGATTTGATCGGAAAATCATCGAAGGACTGGGGTAGGATCCTAATGGCATTCCATTGCCATGTTAGATTACCAGAGGGACTCACAGAAACGTCCCATTTCACGGGACACCCATCCGATCATCCATGTTTTTGGTACAGGTGCATTTAACATCATTTACCATTCTTTAAGACACACACACATATATATGTATATATATATACATTTATGCCTCCCATAAAACATATAAAACAAGCAACTGTAGGTAAAATAGATTAGGGTTGGATAGAATTAGTGTGTAAACAAATGTTGATACATGTAAATAGATGTAAACCTATGTCAATATACCATTAAACCAATCGTTGATCCCCATTGATCCCTGTGAACATCGCAGACTTTTGGCCCAAAGATATGGCTTTCCCAAAGCAAAAAGATCAAGTTGTTGAACCGGTTTGATCCCAGAGATGATGCACAGAACTAGGCATAGTAGTATAGTAGACATATATATTTTCCTTTCACAATCAGAATCAAAGATCTTGGCCAACCATGGTACAATGGCCATGGCTGGAGCACATCAAGGATCCGGTGGTCGCTGATGGAGGTGCCAAAAAGCGCCGCTTACCCCGCTCAGAGTGCCTGGACTGTGCCAAAATTTGGGGAACCCATGATCCCATAATGTTTCTTCCTGATTAGTGTGCGGTCCCCCACCTTCTCAAACAATAGCTATACCCTCTTTAAACTTGGGCGCCAAGAAAAATCTTCCCAGGAAAAAAACAAATCCGCACTGAAGTAAGGATTTCAATTGGCTACAATTGAAATCTAATTAAAACTGTTTTTTTGCCGATGAACTTGTAGTACTTGTAGGACTTGTAGGACTTGTATTACTTGTAGTACTTGTAGTGCTTGTAGTACTTGTAGTACTTGTAGCAGCATGTTGATTGCGTTACCTTTTCCACCTTAAGCTTTTTTCTTAATGAACCATGAAATAAGAGAAAGAGAAAGAAAAAGAAAAGATAAAGGGAACGAGAGAAAGAGAAAGAGAGAGAGAGAGAGGGAGAGGAAGAAGAGGAAGAGAAAGAGAAAGAGAAAGGATAAGAGAAAGAGAAAGGATAAGAGAAAGAGAAAATAAAGAGAAAGGAAAAGAGAAAGAGAAAGAACAGGTTGCTTTTGCAGAAGGCTTTTCTTTCTTCTCTTGGCTCCAGGATCAGCTCTGGAAAAGTTTGCTGCAATTGTGAACCCTGCGAACAAACCTACTAAAGTGAATTGGACCATCTCATGGCCCAGTGCCTTGGAAATCTGTGGAAAAAACTGTTCTTTAATAAGGGTTTAATAAGCGGTCTGATTCTTTTGGGACAGGGAGAAAAGCAAGATTTTTTCAGAAAAACATGTTCATATTTTTGGACAAGACAAGTTGTGCCCCCAAGATTTCTTGCCACAATAGTGAACCTTCCAATTAATACATGGGTTCAGAATAATTCGGAAATTCTTGCCACAATAGCGAACCTAGCCACTAATCAGGATACAACATTAAAAATTGTTAAGGATAAATTATGATCAACTTTAAAACCGGCCTCAAAAAAACCCTTGGTTCCGGCCTCAAAATTTGACCCATAGACTTAAGTCTTTATGTAGGTTCTTTTTCCTGTAACGAGATGGGTCGTTAATCACACAATAATTCCCACAATCGGTAAACCGCCAAGGTCCATTAGTGCGCGCCTTGTTACACGTGAAATGGGCATCGTTGCTGCAGAAAGCCGGGAAGTATGACCGGGCAGAGGAGCACTGGGCCGGGGGACAGCTGAGAGCTGATGAAACAAGAGAACCTTTGGAAACCAAACGTGGTGTGCTGGAAAATCAACCATTTACTTTAATGCTTTTCCCATTAAGACACATTAGAACCTCATTTACAGGGGATTTCCGAGCTATATAGCCATTTTTGATTACCAGAGGCTACAACATACAGTTTTTCCTCGAAGAAGTGTAGGAAAAAACTCATGAATCAGTTGATGAGTTTTGGGGTGTGGAAGTCCGGATTCGTTCATTTTGAGGCTCTAAAAAGTAGGGGGCGCTGGTAGTTAGTGACAGTTAGTGCGATGGGATATGTTTCTTTCACATAGATCTCCTTCAAAATATCTCTTGGAAATTTTGGAAAATGCTGATGTCATTTTTCAAGCTTCGGTATCTCCAGCAATGTTTCAATGGGTCGCTGCTACAAGGACCCCTGACATGCATAATAACCATCTTAATATGTTCCCATATATATTCCCCATATTTTCCCCAAATTTGCCCCATGGTTTTCACATCTGAATCCACCACATCCGCCAAGGAGCACTTCGGCCAGTCCCTGGCGCTGCTACCCTCGGCCCGCGCGCACTTCGGGCGCGGCACCTGCCTGGCGGCGCTGCGACGGCGCGAGGAGGCCTTGGAGGAGCTGTCGGAGGCGGTGGCGATGTGTCCCACGATGGTGGGGGCCATCATCAACCTGGCAGGCCTGGTGGGTCTCACTCGAGGGGAGGGACTCCCATCCCAGCAATGTCAACCCCGGATTAATAAACCCCTGGGCTGTTTAATTGGGGGGTACCATTTCAGTAGCCATTTAGTACTATTTGGATCTATTTGGGGGAACCACCACAGTTAATCAACCAGGGTTTATTAATCCGGGGTTGACCCGGGGTTGACATTAGAGATGATTGTATCTAAATTGAAGGGACTTATGGACAGATTTAATAAGATCATTTAGAGATGATGATGTCTAGTTGGGGGATGGGGGCATGGGGGATGGGGGATGGAGGCCAGGCCTGGGCTGGATGACTCGGGCTCCCAGTGTCATTTGGAGATGAGTATATATCTAGTTAGATGGATGTGTATGATTTATATATGCATGTGTGGGAGGCGATTATATCTATAATGATGATGATATCTAGATGATTTACAGATAATTAAATTATCCTCGTCTTGCAGGTGAATTTGAGGGCTTGAAACCGGGATTTTGCTGATGTTAAACTGTCTTGGGGGATGGATTTTTGGGTGGACATACTTGAAATCTGACAGGTCTTTAGAGTTTTCGTTGTTGAGTACCATACCTGTTTGGTGGCCTGCACTGATTGTTACAAAGTGATGATAATGCCCAACCAGCCCGGAGGACAATTGCAGCCACCAGGTCAACATAGGTCAACAGAATTTTGCCACGTCACGGCGGTGATGTTTTTTGATGTTTAAATCGGCTAGCAATTTGAAACTTATTCCCGTTGGCTGGTGAAATCCCTCATTGTGCTTCTTGAACCCCGTGAAACCCCGAAAAAACACTTCTCAACTTATAATAAACAAAACTATATTCCATATCTCTAACTTACAAAACTTACAATTACACTGACTATGTGACTATATACTGTATATTGTTTATATTGGTATAATTTTGTATACATTTGTTTTCCCCACCACAACCAACGGTTACACAACACGTTGGTAGCTCCGGTGAGGCGTCCAGCTGGGCCTTGGTCGTTTCGACGAGGCGGAGCGCAACTGTCGTGAGGCCTTGCGCTTGGAACCGGAGAGCCGGGAGGCGGTGATGACGCCCGGCGCTTTCGGTGCTCGCAGTGCAAGAAGCCTATCAGGTCAAAAAATGGATAAAAATGCTACACTATCCATTTATGATATTTATGATCGTAGTGGGGATATGTTTCGGTAACTAAAAAAAACATTATAGTTTGTTTGTGCCAAAAAGATTAATATAGACAATGCTACTCAAGTAGTCTGGTCGGTGGTTTGGAACATTTTTTATGTTTCCATATATTGGGAATAGTGATCCCAACTGACCAATATTTTTCAGAGGGGTTGAAGCCAACAAGCAGTAGTGGTCAATTCCTGTTCTTACGGTTTGATGGCTTGTCATAAGCATCTATGAAAATACATGGTGATCTCATGATTTACCGGAAATTGAATATCTAACATAGCTATGGAAAAACGTTGAAAAATAAAGCCATTTATAGATGATTTACATAATTTTACATCTATCAAAACTGATGATCGTCCAAAGTAAAGTGTTAACTTATGTTAACTTACCCTCGGATCATCAACTATGGCAATGATCAAGCTCCCATTACTGTAGCGCTCATTTCCATGAATTTCCCAAACATATGAACCTCACCATTGAAAGGATCAGATTTTGGATCAGATTTTTCCATGGATTTTTCCACCAAACTGGTGGGCTGCTGGGTCCCAAATGGCTCCTGTGGCCGCCCAGGAACCTGGCGAACGCCATGCGCAACCTGGGCCGCCGCCGAGAGGCCGTGGAACTCGTCTGGCGCCACATCGGCGAAGCCGTGGACGGCGTGGATGTGGCGCAGCTGGCGCAGGTGGCGCAGGAGACGGTGAAGACGGAGAAGCTGGTGATTGCACCTGAATTTTGAAGGAGTTGGGTGATATGTTTGGATGAATCTTTGAATAATATCATATAATATCATCATATTAATTGAATTATCCATATATTAATTGAATTATAATCGTATTAATTGAATTATCCATATATTAATTGAATTATCATCGTATTAATTGAATTATCCATATATTAATTGAATTATCCATATATTAATTGAATTATCCATATATTAATTGAATTATCATCATATTAATTGAATTATCCATATATTAATTGAATTATCCATTAAGGAGCTACTGATGGCTGATATATTTGTGGCTGATATTTTGGAGCTGTGTATGGGATATACTGGTAATTAATGGAAAAGTAATATGAATCAATGGGATAAGATGCACCTTTGGTTTTAGATGAGGGGGTGGGGATCTTTGATTGGTTTCTACAGGATGTCTATGGGATTTCTATGGGGTAACTATTGGTGATTGCACCTTGTGATTTGATGGGATTTGAATGGATTTGAAGGGGATTCAATGGTGATTTGATGGGGATTGAATGTGGGTATTGAATGTGGATTTCATGGTGATTTAATGGGGATGAAAAATTGGATATACTACCGGACATGAATGGAATAGTCGTTTATACCACTTTGTTTACCAATGGAATAACGCCCCAAAAGAGATGGATTTGTTAGAATTTGAACACTATGGGGCCATGGGGTTTACTCTCCGGTGTCAAACGTGACTAGCTGGGAAATTCCCTAACCAAGTTGGAGGTTTATAGCTGGGAAAATCATCGAACTCAGTAACTAGATGGGTGATTTTCCGGAAAAAACACGTTTGATTACTGCTTTTTAATGGAGATTTACTATGACCATGTTCAACTTATCAGATGGGGTCTTGTTTATCCCAAAACAGCTCCAACGGGGTATTTGTCCCAGGTTTAACTACTCCAATGGGTCTTGACATTGTGGGTTTGAACATGTTTGAACAAATGCTGCTGGGATGGGGGTTATCATGGATTATCCCTGACAATTACCTGAAATCACGGGAAAACTGGGGAGCTATAGCAGCTATAGGATGCTATAGGCATGCCTGAAATGGGGCCATCGCTACAGCGCGGACTATGTGAACCGCCTGATGGCCTCCGCCCGTCGTCACTTGCCATCCGCGCACCTCGCTGAAGCGCAGTTCGTCTGCTTCACCGAGGATCCCAACGGCATCGATGAGTTTATAGAGACCAGGAGACGGGTGGTTGAGCCATGTGTTCTTTTTCCCATTTTTTTCCCATTTTGATCATTGATCAGAATTTCTTTGGAACAACTTGACCTCAAAGTCATTTTAACATATTTTAACTATAAATCTTATAACATCTTATTACCTTATAACACTTTCATAACAGATGCTTTTCTCCACTTTGATCTTGTTTTTTGGTGGTATGGATCCTGGGATGAGGAGCCTACCGGACGGCTTCCACTTGTGGTGGGGGAAAGCCTTCCTCTTCAGCGCCGAGGCCACTCCGAAAAACACAAACGGAGATGGCGATGGAGAGAGAGAAACCAAAACAACTGGGATTCCAGTTTAACACATGTCCAAATATCATATATTACAGTAATAGTAATAATTGATATATCTAATTATATATATATATATATACAGTATTATATATAATATATATACAGTATTATGTGTGTATATATATACCCAGTATTATGTATATATATACCCAGTATTATGTATATATATATATAAATTATAAGTATTTATCGCATACTATGTTACTAAACTTTATACTGTGCATCAATTCGCCAATCCACTGGATATCCAAACCAGGCCGGTTTGGACGGCCATCGCGTTCTCTTCTTAGACTTGGATCAAGTGATCGTTGGCAGTTTGGAGCCGCTGCTGGCGTACCGAGGGCCCTTTGCAGTGCTGCACACGGTGCCCCGAAGCATTTTTTGGGGGTCTTAGCAGCAAAAATGGTGATAGTTCTAGGGATTTAACCATGAAGATAGGGACTGAACCATCAAACATGTGGATTTTTAACATTGAAAATTGGGATGTAACTTGATGTAACCAACAAAATATCCAGAAAAAAATGGATCTAACCAGCACAAGTACTGATTCAACATGATTGACGCGCTGGATCCTGGAAATGGAATTCGAGGATTCAACATGATTTAGCAATCCTTTTGGTGTTTCTGATGTGTTCCTGACTTTTGTTCAAAGTGGGAGGTGGTATGGCAATTTCCTGTTGTCTTCGATATTTGGGATTGGTATGTCAATGAGCCAGCAGCGGTTTGGTCTTCTGTGGCTTGGAATCGTGCGGGTACCACGTCTTTTGTTTCCCAGATGGCTACTGAAAGTTGAAAACTACTGGGATCATGTTTGTTACTTTTCATGATAATCTCCCTCTCCCTGAAATCCAGTGAGCAGGCGTTTCTTGTGTTGGAACACGTCCATCCGTCCATTCGGATGGTGAAGAGCTGGTTTCCTAATGATTTTAAGGTCCTAATGCTTGACTGGTTGGTGGTTTGGAACATGTTTTATTTTCCCATTCAGTTGGGAATGTCGTGATCCCAACTGACGAAATCATATTTTTTCAGAAGGGGTTCAAACCACCAACCAGTTGATATATTCTAGGTTATTCTAAGTGTAAATTTGGACTCTGGACGAAAAAAAACATCCATCAAGATCCATGAAGCTGAGTGGTTTATCATGATCCTTCTATACATGGCAAACTCAGTATTTTTGGATCTAAATATTTATCTAAATCAAACCGGGGATGGCCTTTTTTTTAAACGGCTTTGGGACATTTCCGACTTGGAGATTGCCTTGGATCAATCCATGAATGAATCTCAAAACAGCTGATGATGTATATATAGACTTGAAACTGCAATTTTTAGGGTGCACGAGTACGCTCACCATTTGTGATGGTTTTAAATTCCATGTTTTTCAGCTTCAACTTCATGATAGTAAAAGTCACCACATGCTCAGAATTTGAAGAAGTTCAATAAGATTTTTACTTGCAATTTTCAAAGGTACACTCACCATTTGTGATAGTTCAATCCCACTTTTTGCAGCTGAAACTTTATATATGACTCTGAAATAATTGAATTTTCATCATGCTTGATTTTCATTTTGTTTCTTTGAAAAGGATCACCATCAAGTTGATCATTTTATCTGGATTTCCCCCGTTTTTTCCGCCGAGCTGCTCGAGCGGCTCGCGCAGGATGACATCGCCTGTGAGTTGGCCCCCGGGGGCTACAACTCCTCGGTGCTCTCCTGGCGCGGCGCGGAGGTTTTGCGGCCGCTCTTCGAGGCCTTGACGCCTGCGGTGCTTCGAGACATGGCGGCACCGGTGGATCTGGACCCTGGCAGCCCTTGGAGCTATGAAAACTACCCCGGTTGACTGCTAACGGATTATATATACCATCTACTTATATAACATAGCCATGGAAAATCACCATTTTTAATAGGTAAACCATCTATAAATGGGCCATTTTCCATGGCTATGTTAAATAACCAGAGGGTAGCTGGTTTAATATGATCTAATGAATCTAATGGGATAGAATTGTTCATGGCTCATTTAAACAAAATTAAAGCCGTGTCTATTCTGTATATTGGAAAAAACATATGAGTTATAATACATTATCAGCCACCTTTATCCATTTATCATCTATTTGTTCTCGTATCAAAAAGATAGTAGTTTACCCCAGTCTTAATTGAATTTTACTTGTCGGTTTCTTTTGGGGTTGCTACAAAAGGATAAAGATCGATATATATATACTGTATATATGTGTGTTTTTTCAAAGCCATCTGTAAACTGAACTGTGTGTTTCTGTTTCCGCCGATAGAGCTTGGATGGTTTCATTATACCAATAGCCTCAGCGGACCCCAAAACAATTGGTCTTTACACATAACTGTGCGATTTGTTCACGTATTTATGGGCCAAATGGGGATTAAGATGATTAAGCTTTGTATGAGTGAGATTTAAGCAATGAATATGTCATGGACATTGTTTTTGTTTTTCTTTGAATTGGTTTGATGTATGTTGATGGGTTTTCATGGGCCGCTCTCCACCAGTAGATTGGCCATGCCCTGACTTACCAGGCTGTCTATCGACTGTCAGTCTCTGAGTTTGGCTTATTTTCACATCAGCAGTGACCAAGAAACATTGTCTGGGAGGTTGGTTGTGCCACCTTTCAGCCTTCGTATTCCTTTTGTATGTAATAATTCTAGTTTTATAATATGTCATGCAACCTTTAGAAGTTGCATAAGATTCGCCCTTTCATCCTTTGGGAATTGCGCCAGTCGTTCTTTGCGCCGGTCGGATCACATGACTTCACATATATGTTGTGTTTGGTTTATTCCGGTGACGAACATGCATGCCCCAATAGATCACGTTTGCCTGTTTGCACCTTCCTCTCAGTTCTCCTTAGTTCTCCCTTTCTTGGAATGTTAGCAAAGCAATAGTAAAGCATCCCCAATTTTACCATTTTCATGGGTGGTATATATAAACCATCAATCCATATGGCTGGTTTATTACATCTTACCGCCCCAACATTCTTTTATTTTCAGGATATGTCCATCGTTTCGACCATTGGTTGGAGATGATGTTGGGCACTACCGCAGACGTTTGGCAGCAGCTGGCACCGGGCGCCGTGGTCGACTACACCACCGTCTTCCGTGGCGGCCGCTGTCTGGGCTGCGACGACGACGGCGACGACGGCGCCTTCGCTGCCGGGGAGGACAACGGAACGGCCACGGCAACAGAGGTCGCGCTGCCGGCGGCGGCGGCGGTGGTGACGTTTCCCAGGAGTCCCAAACCGCATGAGGTGCTGGAGAAACACCAGTGGATCAGGGAACATTGGAGATGTTGATGACTTCAAGATGCTGAAAAAAAGTATGTTGTAAAGCGTTTTGGGGGAGAGATTCTAGAATATAGTTGGGGTGAAGTATTGGCAAACGGATTAGCCCAACATACTCAAAGTGTGGATGTTAAACGATGAAGATTATGAAGCCTAGCAAGTCTCAGAGCTCTTTTCAGAGATGTTGAAGCCCTTGACACCAACCGCGCACAGAGAGTTTTAAGATCAAACACTCAAAGCAGTGAGCGCTGTAAGTCCTGACAGCCTGGGAGAACAAAAGTTGATATGTGAAGTTGACGCTCAGCGGACGTACTAAGGTCTAGCTGGGGGTGTTTCCGAATACGTTCAGATCCCTCGTAACTGTGACCCAGTGACAGAATTTGGCATGTTTTATCGTCCTCACAGTGACCTCGCATGAAATGATGGTTTGTGGAGGGAACCACTCCCAAGGTGGCTTTGTTTCCTACCCGCAATTGGAATGAATTCGCCCAGTTGATTTTCCCTGTTTCTAGTAATGCAATTCTTCATATCAAGATCTGCGTCCATGTTTTGCCCCTGAGGCAACTTTGGTCCTTTTTCCAAGCCGCTCAGCTCAAAAAGCCGGAGCATCCGCCCCACCGGGGGTATCCCCATCCCATGTGCTGACACATTCCCTGGAGAATTCCCAGGGATAGATGCTTTTTTTTTTGTTGCCCCATGGGTTTTTGCATAGGTTTTCCCCATGTTTGGCCGTAGATAACCATAGGTGGAACAACGTGGAACATCATTTCGGAAAGAGCCATGGATTTCCGGCCGGCTATGTCTATGTTATAACTTACCGAAGGGGATCCCTAGTACAGAACTAACAGAACTGACTCATGATTTATCCGAGTGAACAAATCCCGTTAAATGAAACATTGAAGCCAATTAAATCCCATTCAATCATATTAAATCCAATGTAAATCCCACCAAGTTTGTTCATGCTTAAACTCCATGCATTTCCCCATTCCCATGGGCCATCGGCTTGGGAAGCCGCAGGTGGGGTGAGTCCTTGTGGTTTCCGACCATCCACGAGGCTGCCAGGAAGGACGCGCCTGCGGCCAGTGTGATTTTCACTGCTGTACTGGTTGGTGGTTTGGAACATGACTGGATTATGACTTTCCATATATTGGGAATGTCATCATCCCAACTGACGAACTCATATTTTTCAGAGGGGTAGGTATACCACCAACCAGGATATCTATAGATACTTATCCATTGAAATGTTAATCCAATCTACTGACTTTTGTTTTTTGTTCTTGCTTTGATCCGTTTACAATTTTAACGTATTGATTCCATCGTGGTAGAACTAATCGTTGGATGTGTCCTGTTTATGCAGTGGTTACGCAAATAGCCCATGCCCCCAAGGTTTCTTCTCTCTGTAACTGGGAAAATCACATCTGATGGAAGGAAATACTATAGAGAGAGAGAGAGAGCGGCGCTGCAAACAGGAAAATATGGTAAGTATACTTAGTACCCCAATAATAAACCCTTTATATCTTCAGAAATCGTTGGGTAATGTTGGCTCAGCATGAAAAAGTGGGTTTTGTCACATGGTTTAACATGGTTTAACATGGTTTAACATGGTTTAACATGGTTTAACCACACTAGTCCCATCCACCGTTCATTTTAAACACCCAAAAACCATGGTTTACCTCGGGAGATGGGACTGGGACATGGGACATGGGGACGACTGGCGACGCTGGTGGCCTTGGTGGCGACCAAGGAGAGCGAGTGGCCTGACATCGACGAGCGATATCTCGAAGGTGGGGATCAAAGATGGATTGCTGAGAGAAAATGATATCCTCTGGTGAACTAACATAGCAATGAAAAATGGCCATTTATAGTGGATTTTCCCATTAAAAATGGTGATTTTCCATTGCTATGTTAGTTCACCAGAGGGTATGGTGATCGATCTAAAGGTCCTTGTAAGGAGTTAAAAAAATCCCGGATAAATGAATTTTGATCAACCAACATATAGTACTGTAATATTCAATATATAGATAATATAGATATTTCATAATTTTGTAGTGATAATAATAATGATAATATGACAACTCTGTACATTTCTATAGTTCTTATTTTTTTTCCTGTCCTAAGTCTGAAGTCTCACTTTAATGTAACAATTCTGATTCTCCTTCCATTCGAATTTGAATCCATTCCAATTGAATTTGCTTCTATTCTATTCTATTCTATTTATTCTATTCTATTTATTCTATTCTCTGCTATTCTATTCTTTTCTCATCTAGTCTATTCTATTCGATTCGTTCAACTATTCAATGTTTATTCGCACGGGCCAGAAGTGACTGCAAGTCACCAATGCCCAGTGTCGGGATGCCCAGTCCATGGAGTTGGCCGGTTGCATCCCTCCAACCGCAGAAAAAGTGTGTCACTGGTATCCCAAAATGAGTCACTGATCCCAGTTTTGATTGCGTATAATTTCATATCCCAATGTCACTTCATTTAAATCAAACTTATAATTAACTTATAACGCTGATATCCAAAAATTCCTCAGAGCAAGCAGTTTCACCCTTGGAGTGTTTCACATACGCACTCCTCCCGATTTCCGACGATATGTCCACATGGGTCTCCACTTCATGTTTGTCTTGCCGGAGGCCGAAGACGACATATCCTGGAGGCGGGTTGAGGGTTTCGAGGCCCTGCTGTTTTGGAATGTTTTGGATTCATGATCAGTAAACATCATGAGCTATATCAACTAGTTGCTAATAAGCAGCCAGCGAACATGTTCGTATAACAAGTTGTTCTATCACGAGTTCCGGGTTCTGTTTTCTCAGAATGAAGGGAAGGTCAGTTCATTTGGATCAGTTCATACGGACCTCACGTCGCAACATCACTGTAATGATGCTTAGTAGGGTGTGTGACTAATATACCTTTACTGACCTTCACAAAGATAGAGCAGTTATTTATATATCTAGTTTATTCTGATTTAGTATCCATATGCCGATATTATCTTTGGTTGCTATACTCATCATAAGAATCATAAGTGATTTGCAACATTAATGTTATCCTATAATTAAAATCATCTAAACTCCATAATCCTTAGATATTTCCACACTTATTTATACAATTTCTACGTATTTTCTTCGTATTTTCTCCGTTTCTTCGAGGTGTTGCTGTTGAACGATCCGATCTCCTCCCAGGAACACGAGAAGCTGGCGGCACTGAATGCCAGGCTTGGGGCCACCAGGACGCCATGAAACATGGTGAGTGCTGGAAATACATTAAAGACTTATAGTACAAGTGTGTATGTAAAAATATATGTATATATACAAAGTACACACACACACACACGCACATATATATATATATATATTATGTATATGTTGTATACATATGTGCGCATTTAATCATATGTACGCGTTGTTTGGTCTACATGTAGAATAATACGCCAGGTATATATATATATACATATGTCTGTGTGTGTGCTGTGTGGTTCAAGCTTGTGATTTGTCCACCCATCATGATCCGTGAGGTTGGGAATAGCTGCGGGAAACCACCATGTTGCGCCCTTTAAAACTGGGACATTGCACGGGATAAGTCCCGGATTGACAAACGTTTCTTTCTTCACCGAAGTGTAGTCCTTTACCATTCCAGCTTGCTAGTTAAGATACCGTATTCCATTTCTTTTGCCTACATATTTGTCCAGTTCCACAAATAAACGATGGTTTCCCAGTTCCAAGCATTTCTTATGTAGGGATTGTGAGCCCTACCATATGGATTGGCAACTCTGGCGGATTCCCAGAATTAGATGCGAAAATTTCAGGACACCCGGACACCCCTATATGAAAACCCTGGTTTCTGGTTCAGCTTCTCCCTTTCACCAATCCAATGAATATTTCTGCTCGGAGCTGAGGTTCCACACACACAGCATATATGTAACATATATCCCTAATTATCAATTCACCCCATTATGCACTCATGTTTGGTTGGTTAAATCCCTCATCAACATTTTTAATATATATATATAATTATATATATATAGTTTAGGTGGTCAGTGGAGGCATCTCCATTGTTTGTTACTACGTGTATAGTTGGCTACTATTAGTTTGTTACTATATCCATATATCCATAGTTATGATTGTAGTGTATGTTGGCTAGAGCTGATATATCCATACTGTATATCCAATCCATTTTTCTCACTATAAACAGCTACAAACTTGCTGATATATTAATTGTTCTGACTATAAACATCTATAAACCTGGTGATATATCCTTTTTTCTTACTAAAAACATCTATAAACCATTATAAACCTGGTGATATATCCATTTTTCTTAGTATAAACACCATTGTTTGTTGGTGAGACCCTAGAAAGAAACCTTGCAGGCGCGCCGCTGTGCTGGTGGTGGGCGCCGGTTTCATCGGCGTCGAATGGGTCACGGAACTGCAGACGCTCGGTCGAAAGGATCCCAAAGGGATCCCCGGTACCGGGACGCTGGGAAATCCACCGGGAAAACCATGCAGAAAATGGACAAATGTAGCAGAAAACTATATAAAACTATCATATATTCATATATATATATACATATAAAGATGATATGTCCATCATATTATTCCCATCATACATCATACATATGTATATATATATATATATTATATATATATATATACTGGTTGGTTTGGAACATGACTGGATTTTGACTTTCCTAATATATTGGGAATGTCATCATCCCAACTCACGAACTCATATTTTTCAGAGGGGTAGGTATACCACCAACCAGCTATGGTTTTTATGAAGAATCCATAGAACCTCCATGGAACATGGTAAACTGTTTAGCGGAGAAAATGATGGAAAAATTGGCATGGATGGAAAAACTGGTTGCATCACCAGATGCAAAACTGGATTGGCACCTCCCGGCACCAGAAATTGGTGTACTACCGGTGCAACCATCATTCTCATAGCTTCAAATCACGCCGCAGGATTTATTGTAAAGTCTGCTGATTTTTGATCAGTGTTCCATGTTTGTCCAAGTAAATCATCCGGAAATTGAGTCAAGTGTGCCCTTGAGCCATACTGTACGTGCATGGGCATTCACTTGGAATGGGCAACGCCCAGGCACTTTTTTCCTCAGCTTCAGCTGACTATCGTCGCTTGGGAATTGTTGTTTCAGCAGGAGATGTTTGATCTTTGGGGTGTCAAATGCAGTACATTGTACTGTATCTATCATCCCTTTTCCAATGTTTTTTTTATGAATGATACTAGCTTTAGTCTCCAATGTAGTTGACTTTCTGTGGGATCACGTGGATCATGTGGGATCATAAAATATGTTAAATTGTTATCACATAAATTCACCCCGGCAAGATCATTTGTTATCACTCTTAATGCACATAATTAGGTGATCTTGGCTAACTAACCGTGATGTGAAGGGTGATGTGATCTTACATGATGCACAATCACTAAGATTCAACACTTAATGCACATACTTGGGTGATCCTCCGACCGAGGAGTCTAGACACTGGACTGTTTCCAGCCTCGCTGCAGGTAGATGTTTTGCCCAGATGCTTGGGACCACTGCCGGAGCGTGCTGCCAAGTACTGCGAGAGATACATGAAACCTGGCAGAATTGGCAGAATTGCTGTTGGTCGAGTGAGTCGAGATGCTGTAAATTTGTTTGGTAAATATGTTGGATATTGATGGATGATGTTGGATATTTTGATGGATTTTCTTGGTTTCTTTTGTAGGATTATGTTGATTCAGCTTCAGCAATGGATAGTGGTGCCATCCACAGTCAGGGGCGATTTCAGTGGAGTGAGATGGAAAACCAATGAGATGACTGAGGTAAATCTCAGTTTAGTGATTTTGTTCTCAGATACTGTATATATAATATACCCTCTGGTTATTTAACATAGCGAACTGGAACATGGCCCATAGAAATAGATGGTTTACCTAGCTGTAAAATGGTGGATCTGTCCATGGCAAACTGTTAAATAACCAGATGGCACACACACACATATATATATATCTATCTATCTATCTATCCATCCATCCATCCATCCATCCATCTATCCATCTATCCATCTATCCATCCATCCATCTATCCATCTATCTCCCTATCTATCTATCTATCCATCCATCCATCCATCTATCCATCTATCCATCTATCCATCTATCCATCTATCCATCTATCAATCTATCCATCTATCCATCTAATCTATCTATCTATCTAGTCTAATCTATCTATCTATCTCTCTATCTACCTATCTACCTATCTACCTATCTACCTATCTACCTATCTACCTATCTACCTATCTATCTATCTATCTATCTATCTATCTATCTATCTCCCTATCTCCCTATCTATCTGTCTGTCTATCTATCTATCTATCTATCTATCTATAGATAGCAGAAATCGTGCTAGATAGTGCTGGATATGTGATGAGTCAGAATCAATCAGATGCCAAGATCCCCGCGAGTTTCTTTTCATGTGCCATAATTGGGAAGAACAACTGCAGGGTCTAAATACCCTCTGGTAAATTAACATAGCTATTGAAAATGGCCATAGAAATAGTGGATTGATTTACCCATTATGTTAGTCCATGTGGACGCAAAATTGTTTTGGAACAGGTTTAAACTTCAAGCCAATTAATCGGCCATTTCCAGTGGGCAGCTCACAGGCTCACATCACCAGTTGCTGACTTCGTGGATCATCCAGGCATAGTTGCTCCGGATGGCTCCTCACCAGCCATTTTCGAAGATTGTTTTTGACACGAAACCGCTTTGTGCCTTTCCAGCTGAGGAACAGAGTTGGCATCAAGTATCTTGGCATCAAAATTGTTTTCGGGGCATATGTTTTTTTTTGCAAATTGGCAGTGGCTAGTTGGCCCATTGCAAGGTTGATGGCTACTTCCGCCATGGAATCTGCATTTTCTTTTGGCTGCTTAATTGACCGGTGATACACCCATCAATACCCATCAATCAACCAGTAGAATCAATCCGCAATGGGTGTGAGAAATTGCTTGAACTGAACAATTCCGATATCTGACGCTTTCCTGAAATCCTGAAAACCAGAACCTTTTAATCAGAAAACAACGATTTTTATTGCCGGTTCTTCTTTTGCTCCCCCATGAGGAATACTTCTCTTGTTGTAAGCATGCACCTGCGTGTTTCAAGCTGTCCATGGGTGTATGGGTCACAGCTTCCCGAGTTTTCAGGACCACACAGGTATATTGGCCCCCAAAAAAATGCCCTTTCTTGTTTCACAAGAAAAACAGTGTTACGGATTGTTTCTGGTTCCATCATGTTCCATCCCTCATTTTGCACCCCATAAGTGGCCCCAAATCTGTGCATTGCGACATGACCAGACCATGGTTTCCGGTGCTGTCAGGGGGAAGGGATTGCTGGATCCTTGTGGGTTTTCATGTTGACCCTATGACAAGCCAAAGGCAGGTCTATGACATCAAGTATGACCCCGTGCCTTGGCGATTTGATGATGCGACTGGTGATTGGTGACTGGTGAATAGGCCATAGAAATATAGTACATGTTTATTTTTGACTGCAATGTGCCATAGAGTACTAAAGCAAATGTGTATGAATGTATGCATAATTATGTATATAACTATATATATATGTGTACATTAGTATGTATATATATAATATGCGTGTGTATCATGTGTTTAAACAATATATACTTGGTATATATATATACATACAGTATACATGTGTACGTGTATGTATGTATAAATATATGTGTGTTTATTTACATATACACATATATATCTTATGTGTGTGCTATATACTTGTTGGTATTCAAAGATATGCCCAATTTTAAGCCTTGATCCTCATTTGTGCCCCTCGCAGCTCTGGCGCTGACCTTGACATATAGAAACTGTAGTTTTGATCATGTATCAAATGTATCATCGATAGGCATACTGATTCCTCTAGATCAATTCTTTACTGTAGTTACTCTCTTTGGCAGCCCTCAGGAACCAAGTGGAATAAGGGCTAGCCGATTGCTGCGCGTAGCTGTGCGGCCAAGGTCAGCCAGACCTTCTGGGATCAAGTAGGTTTACCTGCCAAGGCTGAGAAAACGTTTGTTTCTGGGCGTCGCCGCGTCGCCGCTGCGTTCTGGGGAATGGGTTGTAGATGGGGAAGCACAGGGTCAAAGGACAGGTAGATAAAAACTTCAAGATAGTTCAAGTTTGTGTAAAGTTTACAGGGGTGAATGCACATGTTCAGATTTGAATGCATCCAACTTCACATTTGGTCATGTGTATGATTAAAAATCATTGAACATCATGAAGGTCTTGGCACACCGCTGCCCGTCGCTGCCCCACACTGCAGTGCCGAGGTTTGTATCGGCGTGAAGGCGTCCAACTACTTCATGCCGCCCGAGACCTTGAGCTGCTCGGCGGCTTGCAGCGGCGGCGATGGCTGAATGTACTGGTAGATTTACAACACTAATGAGAGATGACTTATGACTTATTTAGTACTTAGATTTACTTAGTAATGAAAAGTAATGTTCGATTCATTTATAAATCTTAGTGAAAAGTAAGGATACACTCATTTTTTTGAAACTATGTCAATCCGATTGATCAAGTTTGTTGATGACATGGCCCATGTGTTCCTGTGAAGTTCAATCCCGTCACACCATTGATCAGAGGCTGGAAAGTTTCCAGATTTGTGAGCTGGTTGCCGCAAATCCTCCAGACACATGTTTCGGTGATATTTAATATATTTAAGATATTTCAATTGATGACTTGCAGTTCATCATTTTCAGTGTGCCATCCTCTTGTTTTTTTTCCAACATGGGAACATGTTTTCTGGTTTTGCTCCGTGTTTTGAATGCTATTCCCATCTTTAGTGACTTCGAAAAGATAGAAACGTAAAATCTAACTAGAATAGTCATGATTTATAATGACTTACCCACCATTCCCACCATTTCCCACCTATTCCTTTCGTTTTTTCCCAATGGGGCTGGAAGCAGCCGATCCCGGCTAGGCGTACGCGGCCCAGGCTGCTGACTGCTGACCTGGTGGTTGTGGCTGGGAATTTCTGGGATTTGGGGTCAACAAGCAGAAATTACTATGGTTGATAGATAATAGATGGTTTTATCAATAGAAATTACATGAAATTACTGTTGTTATTTTGGGATGGTTGTGAAAGATGATTCATATTGGTTGGTATCAATTAATTGGATGAAAAAGATGGTTAATATATGGTTAATATGATTGATAATAAACCAAATGGATTCTGAAATATACTACACTACTATAGTGGCTAGTAGCACAGCAAATGTAGATGGTCAATATTAGTACTGTTCAATAGTACGGTTATTCATAGTATTGTGTTAGCAATATTTGCTTGATACCAGCCATTGCTAGTAGTACAAGCCATCGGTTTCTTCTTGGATCAGTGGACTTTGGAAGCGTTTTAGAAGGAGAAAGATACCGAACCCCATGCCTTCCTGTAGATGTTTTCTGAAGCCACCCCAGTGATGGACATGTGTATGCTGAGTTTGCAATGTATCATGCACACACACACACATGTATATATATATATATGTAGTATTATGTATTATGATACGACATATGCATACATACATACTTTTGTAGTATATATATATATATATATATTATAATATATCATATATCTCTGTGTGTGATTGTGTGTGTGCGCGTCTGTGCCAAGGTTAAAAGTTGGGGAACATGTCCATTGCTAGGACTCTTGGACCTAGCGCCAGGCGGTGGCGGCTGGATTCACTTCAATCAGAAGTTGCAGGCAGTGGATGGCAGCGATAGGGTCATGTTTTGGCAAAGCGCAGAGGAACATGGCCCCATCATGGCCCCATATATCGCAATGTGGCATTCTTTGATATTATTTGAAGGAGTTGAGTTTCTGGATTGGAGAAACATGCACTGCATTCAACATCACACTTTGTGTTTGCATGTGATCTTGTGAAAAAACAACGCGCTTTGATGGTTTAAGTAGGCAAAAAAGGCATCTTAAGAAAAAACATGGTGGCAATCCACATCCCCCTGAAAACAAGACATGTATAGCAGCAAAACAGTAATAATTATAGTTACAATTCGCGATGATCTAGCTTCCAAAAGGACCCTGAAAAATAATACTAAAAACAGGACTTGGGGTGTTTGTTCATCTCGTGGGTTTCTTCTCTGCTTTTGGACTTCTTCCCCTCATAGTTGCATCTCTGCTTGGATACTTTTGAACGAATACTTGCTTTCATGCCTAGCCGTGGTTATGATACTCATTTTCATCTAGACAAGTATGCCAATGCTCTATCTTTACACATTTTCACCTACATGTCAACCAATGTGGTGAAACCAATAATAAACCTATCATTTGGGGCTGGTTTATACCACCAATTTATGGTGCTTTTGGGGATGTTTTATTCTTGGGTTGCAAACATTACCCTCCGGTAAACTAACATCGCTATTGAAAATTGCCACTTATAGTGGATTTACCCATAAAAAATAGTGATTCTCCATGATTTTCCATAGCTATGTTAGTTTACCAGAGGGTATTTAGATCCGGCATCTGTGCCGCAGGTCACAGAGCGTCCCCGGGGTAACGACCCCATCGGAGAGCTCTGGGCCGAAGGACGAGTTTTCGCCGTGGGCGATTGCAACTATGGTTCCCCGCAACGTTGGGAATACCCTGTTGATTAATCGTTTAGCATAGCTCGGAAAGAATGGCCCAATTTATAGATGAGTTATATGAAGTTATATGAGGATTTACCTACAAAACATAGTGATTGTCCCATACATTTTGGTAATTTAACAAAATTTAATATAGCTATGAATGATCTTTAGATGGCCCATTTTCATCCATGCTATGTGAAATTGCCAGAAGCTACTGTGGTTTTATAGCTGGTGTATAGTTGTGAATCTATTGTGCATACAGTTTGGGAAATATATGTATAATATTATATATATATATATTTTATTGTATATGGCAAGCAATTGTTCTTATTGCTGGCTTTAGCGACTACATGCGACTATCAACCAGCCATGATCAATATGGGTGTGTGTGTGTGTAGAGATGGGTTTCAATTGTATGTTTAAAGGGGCAACATGACTGTAAACAACCGGATTAGCTTGCAGTATACTTTAGATGGGTGCCGGCAACCTTTGATGGGCACTTTTGCAACTTATTTTTGTATATGTTAGTGCAGATCTATGATATACATATATATAGTTATATGTATATTTATATATACACATAAACATCATAGATATATGCATGCTTACACATGCCACCCAGCCAAAAAGCACATTTTGTGCAGAGTACTGGTATCGATGGGTGATGATCGGGATTTCTTTACGCTACTGTGATCTCCGATGCTACCTGCTGAGGTTGCATCGGAAACCCTCCCGACTGGATCATGGCGCCAGTGCCCAAGGTGCGGGGCACCGCTTATGGACCTTCCTGCTTTGAGACTGTTGTGGCAAGCTGCTCAAGAACAAGAGCTAGAAAGCTGTGCCACCCCAGATATGTTGGTTCATTGTTGTTTATTATTCATATTTATTCATATACTATATTATTATACCTACATTATACCTACTACCATAAGCATCCATAATCCAAACCCTCGGTAAGCTGTGTTAAGCTATATAGCTATGAAGAATAACAAACTTGGCAAAGTATGGGCCATCATGATATGCAATGACCCATGCCATCCGCAGGTCTCCTTCCCTAGCGAAGAGCAAGCGGCGCACGCTTGCAGCAACTTGCGGACGATGACCAGCGGAAGCCCAAAGGACGCACGACGCGAGTGCAGCCGATGGCGGCCATGGCGAAATGCCTGGCCGCTGTTTGATATATCATAACTTCCAAAGTTTGTGAAAAACTTATGATTTCAATTCCACTTAGACCGCACTTTCAACTATATATATATATAACGTTCATAATTAACTATATATAGTTTCCAAGATAGCTCAAGAGTTCGATTATTTTTTTAGCCCCTTATTGCCCAAAACAGGGTGCTCTGTGGGTACCATTGGGTACCCAAAACCCTCAGGAGCTCAAAGATACCTACTGGCCCTGGGGTGCAGGCATGTTTGCCACCAGCCTTGGTCCTCGTAGCTTGGGATGATTTTGATGGGAATAGAATGGGAACATCGTTGCGGGAAACAAAACATGTTTTTGTTCATGAAAAGATGATGTGCCCATCAAAAGAAGATAGTGCGTCACACCAATTTTGATGATTTTGTGAAAAAATGGAAGTGGATTGGGATGGTGAAACTGTTTGTGTCTATGGTTCACAGTGATTGGCACCATTTTGGAGTAGGATTCCTCAGCAAATGAGCCACAGTTTTGGGTTGGTTTTACCTATCATTTCCTATAAATGTATACAGTAAATGTCCTGCATTTGACGTAGTTTCACCATTTGCAACATATTTTCCATTAAAGCATGGTGTAGGCCTAATTGTTGGGCACCATCTTTCTATAGGTATAATGTTTATCCCATTGGTTTTCGTAACAGTTGAATGAACAACCTACTCGTAACCAAACTACCAATCATGTCATGGCGATTTGAGGTGATGCGTGTTTCGTGGCGGGCGCCAACCATCAGAAAGGCTCTGGCTACATGGTGAATTGGTTCCTTGGCGGTGAGACTTTTGGGAAAGCGAAGTGTCGCCCTGCACCATAGTGGACCATAGCAGCATGATGATGTGCCAAGTAATCAAGAATGTGGACACCTAATGCCGACACCTTGCATCCTGCCAAGCAGTAGAAGGAAACCAGTTTTGTGTTAATTGTTGGGGCTGAAACCAGGACTGACTTTCATCCCAGGTGGCTTCCTGCAGCCTGGCAGAAAGAACTCATTGAAAGGACTGGATCAGATCCATGGAATTTCTGGATGGTTGGCCGAAGGTACAGTATTTTAATTTTTGCATTTTTTGATGCTGTTTTCTGTTGAACATGGGACTTTCTAGGCACTACAACACCTGTATTTTCCACTTTGCGGCAGGATTTGCCAACGTGGATACGTTGACCTAATGCCCTTGCGCCGTTTTGCGACGCCAGGACGAAAATCATGGAATGCCCCTTGATTGGATTGGCGCTACCAGTGTTTATGGTTGGTAAATAGGATCACTTCATTTTACGTGTTGCAGGTGATACTGTCGCATGATGCACTCATGGTTGGGCACTGTTGAGTTGTAATTGCAGATGACATTAGATAATTTTGATAAGTTGGAATTGTGAATGATGATCGTAGGTGATCGTCACAGTGTGACTTTTGAATACTTTTCTGTTTTCAGCTGAAGGTGCGTAGTGAACATGTTCGCATGGCGTAACTGCCAGCTTCAAAAAGCTCCCAAGGCCGTGATAACACCATCGGACGGGCAGCATTTTTGGCCGCAGAGCGGGGCTGTTGGTATGGGATTATCAGGCTGAAGCTAAGGCAACTCCATCCCCCGGGACGTGAATCCCTACACATGGGGCACCAAAGGAACATTAAACATTTGGTGTAGTGGCGGTGTTTATCTCACTGGTTCCCTTGGAAGTTTTCCGGGGTTTGCCCAGCATGTTTCAACCTTTCAGCAATCATCCCAGTTCGATTGTTCGGGCGTTTGAACCCGAGTCCTGCTTGCACTCTTGATAGAGCCCAAGCCTAAGTCAGATTCCATTTTGATTCATTTGGTAGAGCAACTGAGTCCAAAATTGGTAATTAATTTCAGGCCACATCCAAGCTAATGGTCAAGTGGATGCAGTTGGACAGGGCTTGCTTCCGAACACATGGTGACACATGCTATACATGGCTCAGCATTGGCTAAAAATCCAAGATCTTGGGCGCACCTGAGCACATCCGTATCTGCCACTATGTGCTCCAATATATTAACATCCAGATATTGATATCCCATGGTATTTCCACTATTCCATCAATATCCCACCAATATAATCAGTCAAATTTGGGTGGTACGCACACGCACCCACATATACAATTATCTATATATAGTGTATATAACCCAATGATTTGCGGCTTATTTGTTTTATCCATTGATCGATGGCATCCTCCCGTGGCTTCCCAGGTTTGGCACTTCGTGCACCACCGACCCTTCCTTCAGTAGGAAAGCACCGGCCAACCTGATGGTGACATGCCTTGTGCGACTTCGAAAACATCCAACTGGTACCACATATATATATATATTATAATATATATATATATAGCGAATCCATTTATGCAATGCAGTCTGTTTGTATGATATAGATCCACCTTCAAATTTCAGCTACGAAATGGGGAGGACTTGGGCTACAGTACAAATTGCCAGCCAGCATTTTTTTGTACAAACAGGAGGGGTTGTGCCCCCCATTTTGTATTTGGAATCATTTTGTAGTTGATTCCTTTCAAATCATGCATTTTCATTTTGTAGTTGTATATGTTGA
>Ga0126342_10000810_pt1 | contig 38678 bp, 20 predicted proteins | sample Cyp1metagenome_FD_92528 | JGI IMG/M metagenome (GOLD analysis project Ga0126342, IMG submission 92528) | Coral microbial communities from Lord Howe Island, Old Settlement Bay, Australia - Cyphastrea 1 metagenome | ecosystem: Host-associated > Invertebrates > Cnidaria > Coral ...
ACAATGGTTCAAGAGTTATTCATGACTTTTTTGTGTAGGTTTCCCAGTGAAATAGTTCATGGTTAATTAAAAACTTGACAACAATAGTTAAAAAAGAGGCGGCCACAACAGTCCCCTCCCTATCATTTCCCATATTTTGTGATGTTACATGTTGTTCCTATCATGTCTCAAATCACTACATCCAAGAATAAACCATAACATTTGGACATGATTTGGGATCTTTATGGGAACGTGATGGGATAGTGTTACAATAACACATCATAAAACCCATCCAAAATTGGGGTCACATATTGAATATCACTCCTATTTGGATGATGTCTATTCTGACCCCACATGGTTGGTGAATGGAATGGAAAAACAACTGCAATCCGAGTTGTAAGTGAAGTTATTACCTCCTTTCGGTATGGATTCTATGGATCCAAGTGCCTTCTACAAGGAAGATCAAGGAAGTATCCAGCAGGAGAGGAGATGGAGGAGCCCAGGATCCATGGGCAGGATGGAAGGAGCAGGGGCAGCCCCTCAGCGTGGAGCGGAAGAAACTCAGTGTTTTGTTTGATTGTATGTTTTTGGTATTTTGTCTTGAAATCATTTTTTCAATCTGGGCTGGAGAGCCCTAGGCAATTTCTACTGTGGGCTGGAGAGCCCAAAGTCCATCTTATGTTGTTTCATTTACTGTGGGCTGGAGAGCCCAAAGTCAACCTTAGGCTTCTGTTATCGAAAACGCTCTCATGATGGGGGTGATATCGAGGCTACTTACAATTATAATATACTATAATCCCATGCCTGACTGGGATGTGCACAGTGCAAATCAGAAGTTGGCTTATTGAAACCAAACCATCCGCCATTGTTGGTGATTTCAGATGTTGAAGATAATGTCAATAGAACAGTAGGATCCAGCATCCCCAATCTTATTATGTTTATGGTTGATATAAAGTATAATCCCCAAATGGTATACATGTCATGTCATTTTTAAACTGACTTTTTATGGTATACATTTAGATCCTGCATCCCCATAAAACAAAAACATGAATTAAGATGTATAAGCCATAGTAAGTATAGATATGTCTACCATAAACCCTAGTTATTGGAGTTATTTGCACCAACTTAGCTATGTATGGGGCACCACCTTATAGGTAAAATATGGTGAAATACCTATAACATATCTGGCAAAATGCCAGGCAAACCACCTGGCATTATACACGTCTTTTTCGTTGTTGGATTGGTTCTTGGGGATGGGTTACAATCCATTATATATTACCATAGTATACCATAGTTATATCATATTATATATATATATATCTCTCAAAGAAAATAACCCCTCGACCGCACCTTAAAGTTGCACAAAATCATCGCCATGGCCAAACTCACCACGTCATGTTTTGTTCCTCAAGGTGAGAAACTTGGTGGGCATGGCCATTGGTGTCGCCTTTGTGTCCGAGGTAGGGGGCGAGGGTGGCCAGCCCAGCGCTTCGAAAAATGGGGATTTCACATGATTTCACCAAGCAAGTTGTTTGTAACTTTAATCCAAGATGGCCTCACATTGTTCAACATGGTGATTCGATTTGAATTGAAATAACAATAAATTAGTCTGCTTGGGCTTTGACCATGTGGACTATACCTGATTTCATGGCAATTTCTGCATCGGAAAATACCAAGCATCACATGTTAATCCGTGAGATCTCGATCCCGGCGACGGGAACGGCTGGATATGGACCCCACAAGCTGTCTGCGTTGCCGCTGTCCTGGAAATTCGTAGAATGACGAGTTAGTAGCTGGGCAAAAACTGAATGTATCCCGGTTCAAAGGGGTTTCAATATCCATTGAATTAATTTTAATTCCAGTTTAGCTTCATAAACTATTTGGCGACCTCACTGCGACGTCTCTGGAATGATGCAATGATAGGATTTGGGAAAATATCCCAAAATGGCCAACATTTTCCACGGTGAATCAATTCAATGTATCCAGATTTGTTTACCAGATGTCGTGCTGTCAAACACGCATAATTACTGTGCCTTGCTTTCTGTTACAAATGGTTATCACTGGTTATTTCTATGGGATTTTACCATTTTTATGGGGTGACTTAGTGACAAACATCACTGGTATAACTCGGACCTAAATTCTGCCGCCAGGTACTTGTATGAAAGATGGGTGACCCCCCCAAATCCTCACGCAAGGTGAGTGTCCATAGCTAGCCTTATTTGGAGTGTAAATTTAGTGAGTTGCACGGGCCCCCCTGGGCCAATATTATGTGTTGGTTTATAAACCTCATGAATACTCGAATTATATCTAGTATATCATATATGTCCCATAGGTATCGGAGTTATTTGCACCAACTTAGCCATCTCAGGGTATCCACCTTGTGATAGTTGGCAGGATGGTTGGGGACGACGACCTCATGGCCAAGACCCCTGAATCATTTGGTTAGGAGTCAACACCAACAAATACCATCTGGTTATTTAACATATGCTATAGATGGCCCATTGATGATAAGAATGATGATTTACCTATTAAGAATTGTGATCGTGTGCTGTTCCATAGCAAGCATCTGTTTTTTTTACAACAAGATGTGGTTTTGGTTCCCGCACCATTCAGAGATGTTTTTTTCATCATTTCCGAACGGGAAACATGTCACGTTGCTCAGTCAATGTGACGATCAAATGTGATAACTGGTTATAACTGGGATTATACATTCTATAAATGGGGTTATAAGATGTAATAAGTAGTTATAACTGGTGAATGGCCATAATTGTATGCAATAATCTGGTTTTTGACATGGTGTGTTTTTTTTCATGAAGATGTGGCCAATGTTTTGTCATAGCATTTTTGCGATTTTTTACGTACTATGTGCGTGAGATTCACCTGAACATCCTCCTGAATGCCAACCTGGGATGCGGTGACCCCAGGATGGACAGAAAAAGGTGGTGCCCCCCAGCTATGTTTGTTGCTTTACCTTTATCCCATGAAGTAGCTTCATATATATCTACTATACACCACAGAATTCACTTAATTGTGTACAAACTACAAACACATATAAATCAACTTAAACCAACTTCGACTTAGCCTTTACTAAAGTTAACTAAATTCCTATAATGTGGTAAACCCAATAATGAACAATCCCCAAATCACAACAAATGGGTTTTCAAAACCCATCCCCCAAAGGTAGGTTTGGTATGGGGTTTACCACATTCACTTGGCACAAGAATGACTGAAGTTGAACGAGGACTATATAAACCTAACTGTTACTAAATCCCTACAGTTATTTATGGCCCTTTACCAGTTATAAGTACTAAGTCATCCCATTTTTTGGAATCTATAATCCCATAGATTCATAACCAGTGATTTCACTAATAGCCATGGCCATTTCACTGTATAACTTGCACCAAAACATCCACCGTCAAGTCAGCGACCGTCGCTGTTCGCTCCAGGCCTTCTTTGCATTCCTGGCCCCATCGGATGCCATGAAGGCGAATGCCGCAGCTTGGCGTACAGATTCGTTTGTCAGTCCGGGACTTCCTGTGGCCCACGGGATACATATATATATAATATAATGTATAATATATATATGGTGCAATTTTTGCTTGACTTGGGAAACTGGACTAAAAACGGATGAGAAAAAGTGGATGACTTGGGAAAGCCGCATTTTGGAAAGTCGTCCGACAACTCCTGTGACATTTGAACCTGGTATATATATATTATAGGTTTATACTGTATGACTGTATATAGCATGTATCACAACAATATTCAGGTTCGTATGAACATGGGAAAACCCCAAACAAAACCAATGGTCTATCACTATAGTCAAATGTTTTTTTTTTTAATATATATATATATCTGTCAATATGATTCCCCCCCTTTTGGCCAAAACCATATTTGGACAAACCGTGTTCCTTGCCTCGTACTTGGCCTCTGGAGGGGCGAAGAATCAACATGTCTGTTTTGCAGGCTACTTAAAATATACAATTATGGCCCGAGTTATACCAGTTATGAGTACTGAGCTAACCCAATTTATGGAATGTACAATCCCATATTTATAACCAGTGAACACTTAATATTTAAGAAACAACACTTCTCGGTGAATGGTTGGTGAATGGATGATGAGCAGGCGAAATGTCCTTGAGTCCTTGATGAAGGAAAAAAAATGGGGAATCATCCCAAAATGGCCTCAATGAGGATTTAGGAATCTCATTTAAGGCCGCTCGTCGTGGGTACAGGTGGTTCGCCAAGTTGGTTTAGAACTAGGCTCACTGTTAGGTTTTTGGTGATTTTCACTATTAGTGGCTGAAAAAAAACAACAAACATTTGCAAACATAACTATAGAGCACCGATGTTCGTTCATAGTGCTGGCCTAAACCGATCCATACCCTGTGGGGTCCCCCAGTTATGTTAATTTACACTATGATTAGAAGAAAAAGCCATCATAAAACCAATCGTTATTGGAGTGATGTTCACCAACTTGGCTATCGATTGCATGGGGGCCCACCATTTACCATGGAGGTTTGCTCCAGGCCTCACTGGTTGTGCATCCCAAGCAGACAGGAAAGTCATGAGACCCCAGCACTCTTTGGAGTTATTCAGTTGCCATCTTCGATGACAACTGGGACATTTGCAGGGAGGATTGGGAAATCACTGCCTAGCATATCAATAGGGCAAAGCATACAGCTGAGGCTGGGCATCAGATATCTGCCCAATGCCTAAAAGGGTGGCTCAGATTCGATCCTGGCTGCTCTATGAGATGGATGGCCACCATCAGTTGGGCCTGGGAGCTTTGGCGCTTTCTGGAAGGCAGTCAATGCCCGGTGGACTACACCGATTGCGGCTATCGGTCATGTCCTTGGTGTTGATAGCATATTAAATTATTTGTTGGGCTGCTGCAATGACCATCAGCTTGAGTTTGAATTGTTGATCCTCATCGCCCTCGAGTCAAGCCACAATGTTTTTTATTCGGCATGTTTTTAGGCTAAAACATATTGACTTTCCATGGTTTGGGTCCATGATTGCAAACATGTTTTTCGGTGAATACAGACACTGGAACAATAAATTCGGAACTAAAAGTATGGGTTTGCCTGAAAACATAACATTCCCAATTCCAATGGATTATCATGATTTTCCTAATTTAATTTGCTATTTTTGGGGTGTACCCCATTTTCAGACACCCATTATTTCCACATGCTATACAGATCTCTTTGTTGCTTGATACCTTTACTTGCAATTGTATTGTTTCTTCATGTTTTTCTATTTTGGAGATTCCATGTTCACATTTTGATGCTTAAATTTTATCCCATATCCCCAGTATTGTTGCTTCATTCCTTCATTCCCCTATGTATGTTTATTGCAATGTGGGGCCCCCTACTTACAAGTTGGTTTATAATCCCATCTAGCTATAGTTACAACTACCATAAACCATAGTGAAATTGTAGTTATGTTCACCAACTTCGCTATCTTGAGGGCCGCACATTGTATGGTGACATCCAAAAAACATGAGCAATTCCAAGAATTTGGGCACCCAAGGCAGGTTTCTCCGTAGCCAATGTGCTCTTCGCGGTCGGGGGACCCGGGGGACTCAGAGAATGGTCAGGGCGCAGGGCAAGATTCTGCGCAGGGTGCTTTTCAGACTTTTTTGGTGACTGCAGTGAAATGGCCATGGCTATTAGTTAAAACTGGTGATTTCTATAGTGATTTTGCTGGTGATCAATAGTGGTTAACAATGGTTAATGGTGGCTAATAGTGACTAATAGTGATCAATGATTGTTATAAATGAAATTATACATTCCATTTTTATGGGGTGACCTAGTACTTATACAGTAACTGGGATTCCGGGCCATAAGTGTAACAAAACCGGTTCACCGGGTAGTTCACACGGATATTTTGGATGATGGTTCTACAATGAGCCCACCGATTTGTATGTGGGGGCCCATAGTTTACTCCATTGTGTATGAGAACCTATCCCTTGTTCGTGATCAGTGGGTTGAACAAAAGTGCGGAGTACATAATTTAAGCGGGATAGATTCTTTCTTAAGCAAGTCTAAAACCATGTATATATCAATTTCTTGTATGAAGGGACGTGGTTAGATGTTTTTTTTAGAAACTAATTAACACAATATTAACAGAATCATTGAACAAACGTGGTTAGATTTTGTTAGAGATTATGTACAAAGATCTCATGGATGTTATATTATCCCATTTTGTACAATCATTGCACACACTATCATACATTATTCCACTACCATTCCATTATTAATAATGTATATGGACTGTTTGTACATACAAACAAATTCATTCCACTATTATATGTTCCATTATACCATACATTATTCCATTATACCATACATTATTCCATATATTGTTTGTTCATACATTATACCATACATTATCCATAATAACATTCCACTCCATGATCCCATGGTTTTTGTTTATCCCCCTATGCGTTCTGAGGCGGCGAACTACGTGGACGTGGTGGGTTTTATGCCGGTGGTGTGGCGCCTCTATCAGGCCATGATGGCGACGGGACGTGGAATATGTTTGGTTTTTTTTGTGGCCGTGGGATTTATGGGGATTTCACAGATATAACCAAGAATTATCCATTCCTTTCATTTGCAACCATGAACTATCGTGCAGTGATGGCCCGGGTTATACCAGTTCAAAGTACTGAAATAATCCCATAGGAATGGAATGTACAATCCCATTTATAACCAGTTATAGCCAGTTATAACTAATAGCCATGGCCATAACTGTGTGTAATGGGATATATGGAGGTTTCTGTTTTGTCATGACCCCCAAATCGCCCAAGTCATGAAACACCATTTTCGTGATACCCGTGGTGACCTGGGGATCGAACGTTGATCCCCGGCCGGACGATTCAGCTACTTTCAGGTGAAATAATATATTTCAGCCAGATACCCTCTGGTAGTTTAACATAGACATAGCTATTGAAAATGGTCATGCATAGTGATTTTCAACAGTTATGTTAGTTTACCAGAGGGTATATAATGGAGATGTATGAAAAGACTTCAAATGTAAAGCATACTATTGTGATGGGATAAATACATGAGGTTCAAAGCAGAAATAATGGTTCATCGGGATATGGAAAGGAACATGATGGGGACTTTGAGCAACAATGTGGGGAGATACCCCAGGGAATACTGGAAACAGTTAGCCAAACTATTTGGGTTAGCAGTGCTGGATACTGATCTGGTGGTTTCGACAATTTTATATTTTTCCATTTTTCCATATATTAGGAATGTCATAATCCCAACTGACGAAATCATATGTTTCAGAGGGGTAGGTATACCACCAAGCAGTGATTTAATGGCCTTTTTGGGAAGTCTCGTAGTTCAGCTAGACATGTAGCCAGTTCACTGGAGGTCAATATAGCCAGTTGAGGGCATGGGATAAAATGGGATGTAGCGATATACCCTCTGGTAAACATACAAAAAACTATGGAAAATCACAATGTTTAATGGGAAAACTCACTATAAATGGCCATTTTCAATAGCTATGTTACATTGCCAGAGGGTATCCTTTGGTAATCAAACGTGGCAATGTAAAGTCCCTTACACGGGCTACATGGGAAAATCATCTGTAACTGGTGGATTTTCAATTGCCACCTTTGATTGCCGGAGGGTAGTCACAAAAAATACTATCCTCTGATCATTTGGGCCATCGCTTTGGTATGGCCCATGTAGTTTGATGGCCCATAGATGTTCTTCCAGTGGTATAGTTTAAAGAAGATATCATGTGTGTCATGAATGGAAACGGAGACTTTGCCCATATTAGGGATGGTCTTGCATCCACTTCTATGGGTTTGTACTTTACAGTATCCGATGTACGTTGTCCTCAATCACCTCTTACGTCAACGTTCAGGAGCAATAAATAAATAACAAGGACCAAACCATACCAAGCGCAATTGCTCCATGGATGCTCCATGGATATAAGTTATTTCAAACATACCCTCTGGTTATTTAACATAGCTATGGAAAATAACCCATTTATCCATTTATCATTTATAGTTGATGCACCGATTGAAAGTGATGATGTTCCATGGCTATGTGAAAAAAACAAAGGGTAACACAGTATAACAACAGTTGGATCCTTGGGTGAGTCTGCTAGCAGCGTCCACCGATTCGGATGAGTCTTGAATTTCTGCGCCTGGCAGGCGGAGAATGCATTGGACGATTTCTCCGTCGGCACCATGGCAGGGGCACCAAGAGTTCATTGGGTTTGATGAAGAAACATAGGATACGGCATACTATGTGCCGCAACAGGTGTTGCCACCAGGTCTGCCACCGTTACCCCATCCCAGTAATGTCGTTAGGGACTACGCAGATGAAGAGAATGATACTATTAGAGTTCAGTCACTTAACGATCTAGTGTTTCCAAATCCTCCTGAAAACGCCGGACAGGCCAGAGCCTATGTTAATCAAGTTTTAATGGCCATCGGTAATCTGCAAAAGACGCCAGGGAGCGAGGTGCACCCGTGGGCACAAGAATGCTTGACTGCTAGTGAAGACGCCCTCAAACTAGATCCACGGTTAGAACAGACCGCGAGATAGCCTCTAAACTAATCAAGACGTGCAGAAAGGGGCGGGGCGTGGGCTCATCTTCCAGCAGATGGTGGAATCCGAAAGGCTCACCACGGGCGCCATGCCATGTGGCCGAATCATGCTGAAGAAGATCTTCCAGTACTTCCAGCTTGAGCGGGATAGGATAGGTATGCTCGGTGAAAGCAACCGAACTTGTCTTTGCGTATAGCTGGTCATACCCATGCAGATCTTGAAGCGTTCCGCGAGAAATACATCTATGTCATGTCCACTATCCAATTGCCGAGCGAACAGACTCTTTTCAATCACTTGATAGATGAGCTCGAGCGGTGTTCCATAATGGCCGCTAAAGTGCCAAAGGCCCGCGAGGCTCCACTTAACAGCCCCCGCAGGACGACCAACTGGTTGTGGGGTAAAGTCGAACTAGTTTTGCATCTTGACCAACATCATGTTCAATCATGTTCATACAAATTTACCTCATGAACATGACCATAACTTGGTAAATCATGGTACATCATGCTACAGGCTGCTGCCCCCCAGTTACAAAGTTGGTTTATAACCCCATCCAAATATAGTTATTTGCGTATCATACACTTGTTATATCTTGTTATACACGAACTTAGCGAACTGGGGCCCCATCCTGTACATCATCCAGGGTGCCCTAGGAGCCCGAAGAGCCCTGGCCTCCGCATCGTTGGTTTGTTCTCCATGTTGTTTGGTTCAACTGAATAAAAAGAGTTGAGTTGTGGCCCGAAATACTATAATTATAACTGGTTAAGACTTGTTCGCTGCAACCCCTAGGTTTGCCCGCGGCCAATCCCGCATATCCTTTAACATGCTCAAATCCCTGCGCAGGGTTCAAGCTCTTTACTGTCCAAAACAACAAATACCAAAACCCTAAAACCTAAAACCCTAAAACCCTAAACCCTATATCATTAAAACTTCAAGTCAAAATCAATGCGTATAGCCAGTGTTTTCATTCATCCTCTGGTGATAAGTATATCATATTGTTTGGATATGAGTGTGGGCGAACCGGGGGGTTGCAGGGAACTTGTTTTTGCAATGGGATACCTTCCATGCATTGGGTGACTTAGTACTTATAACTGGTATTTTGGGCCATAACTGTGGTTGGTTCAATTCATTGTGCTATCTCGTTTAGTTAAGTTCTCCAAGTACCTTTCGGTAATATGCCTGTGCATGTAGCTCCTCTACAGGTACTTGCAACTCCGGACTAACAACTCCTTGTGTCGTCTATTTTTTTTGTAGTAGATTACAGGTATGGCCCGAAATACCAATTATAGATACTTAATAACCAAATTTTCATGGAAGGTATAATCCCGTTTATAACCAGTCATAACCATTTGTAATCGGTATTTTGCCCATAACTGTGGGATTTTGCTTTGTAACAGATTAGACTGTTTTGTGGGGAACATCTAACACATTCTACTTATATAATCAACCAGGGTTTGTTCCAATCAGGAAAGGGCTCCCGTAGACTGCTGGATTTGTGGTGGATATTAGTCTACAGCGCGGTTTTGAGAAACAAAAAGCAAAACATATTTTGCAGACCAACTGATAGCTGTTTCGTGGGCCTAACGATAGTTAAATTGGTTTGGAACGCTTCATGTATGGAATGATATATTTACCGGGGTTTGTAAAGGGAGCACCACCTCGCAGTTTTGACGATTTGGAGTAGTGAAGTCTGCATGTTTCTGCAGTTATGGCCCTTTACCAGTTATAAGTACTTTTAACCCCATTTATAGAACGTATAATCCCATTTATAACTATATAGTTATAACTTATAACTAATTAATAAATGGCCATAACTGTGGGTCTCAAATGAAGCCCATCTTGTAATCAGTCATTGTGATTCCAAAAAATATTCCGAAAAGGAATTTACCATAGTTCACCGTTCACCACTATTTTGGAATCGCATTCTATTCTATCTTAATTAACTTTGTGGTGTTTATAACTTATCACTTATCACATCAGAAAATGTTCAGCCGCAGTTTACTTATTTGTACACATGTTACATACGGTGGAAGAAATCCTGCACCACCTTGGATATTTGAAACCTTAAAAAATAAGGGAATAAACATGGATAAACCACCGCTTTCAACTGGTGCAGGATTTCGCAACCATCGTTTCATGATGTGTTTACTCGTCCAAAAATTGGGATCGACAGGTGAGTTTGGAAGCCAGACAGCAGGCTCGACATCCTTGTTGCTGGTGATGAATGGTGATGGGTTTGATCATGTTTGACTACACACTGCAGTTTTCTAGGGTATATTCTGTATGTATCTATGTATATATATATATATATACATACTGTAATAGTAATCATATATAATTATATATATATATATATACGATTATAATATATATAGTTATTATTATATAATATATATAATATATATATATTATATTTATATTTATCATATCATATATTAGTTTAAGTTAAATATTGAAATTGCGGAGGACAAATATCAATGGTTCGTTTCCGGGGGACAAATTTTCGGTTTGATACCGAAAGCAGTTTGTTTTCCCAAAGTCTCCACGTTTCTGTTGGCCGCATTCATAGCAAAGTTCGTTTGTAAAACAAAGTATACCCTCTGGTTGTTTCACTCATAGCGGAACATGCCCATTTATAGATGATAAAATTGATGACTTCTGATAAATGACATATATTCAACATGATTTCGCAAAGCGTTGAATTACCAAAGGGTAACTTAAATGATGTTCGAGTCGCCCGGAAATATCACGATGTTCCCTGCCGGATTCTGCCAGATTTCCAGGTGAGGGTCTTCTTTGCTTTCGTGTGCACCTTCTACTTGTGGGATGACGTGTTGCCAGCGCAGTTAGCAGCGCTACGGGATGTGGTAAGGGCTAGCGGCTAGCGGCTATCTTGGGGGAACATTGACCAAGGTTTCTTTAAACTTGATCAGGATACGTGATACGTTCTCCAAATAAAACTCGATTGTGGTTTAGTTCTTGATACGCATTTTCGCCAACATCACAAAATTGCACGAGGAACTACAAAGCCGTGACTTGCCATTGGACCTTTTTTAGCGGCTAATGGGTTACAGTGTTAACCGTTAGAGCCGTTCTTATTATGTAGAACGGGGTGTCTAAGATAAGATAGGTGAGTTGGTGCAGGTAACTGGTAACTCCAATTTCTTTGATCTATGGTAGAATGAATTGATGGCCCTCTACCAATTTTAAGCAATTACTAAGTCACCCCATTTATGAAATGTATAATCTCATGTTTAACCAGTTATATTAATATAACTAATAATTGGCCATAACTGTGTGGTAGATATATCGAACTACTCAATGGGCTGCCCAGTGGAGTTTATAAACCAACAAACATAACTGATGTGGGGCCTTGCAACTATTGCCCTCTGGTAATCTGCCAGTTTGCTAATGGGGATACATGGGCCAGAATGGTTCATTTATACCATAGCAAACTCTTAAATTACCAGAGGGTGGATCCTAGTAACATCATCAAATCCCATTACATTACAATTAACTCACCAGTAACTCACCACGGTTTTGGCCCTTTACCAGTTAAAAGCACTAAGTCACCCCATAAAAACGGAATGTATAATCCCATAGAAATAACCAGTTATAACATGTTATAACCATTATCAATCACTATTAGCCACTGTTAACCACCATTATTTATTAACCACTATTAATCACCATTAATCACCCTTAACTCACCCTTAACTCACCAGTACCTGACTCCAAAATCTGGTTCCGTGCAGGTCCTAGAACCAATTGGTAGCATGGCAGACGAGCCTGTCGGCATGATGGCGCGGGGCGGAGGGCGGATGGGATGGAGGTTTCAGTAGGTTTCCACAGTCATGGCCCATGGATCCAAGTACCTTCTTAGGAAGTGTTGGGGGCATTAATTGGAGGCTTAAGTACCTTCTCAGACAGTGTTTGGATCCACAGTTATGGCTATTAGTTATAAGTTATAAGTACTAAGTCAACAAAATCTGGTTATTTCCACTAGTTATGGGGACTGATCCACTAAAATGGTGACACAGTGTATGGGATACTTTGGGGCTACAGTTTTGGCCTTTACCGGTTATAAGTACTATGAGGGTAGACGCTGTAGAAGGTTAAAATATGTCTCTTTAAGGGGCCCGTTTCCAGAACCGGGTCTCATGCGCAATTGCCTCCGCGGGCCAAACACATAGCAAGGAGACAGTGAACTACGGATAAGCCCAATCCTTCGGGCCGAGGTCTGTCTGGCACGCCGCGAAACGAACAAAATCAATCTCGTATAGGCAGCAAGGAGAGATACACTGGTACATGTGCTGCCGCCAATGCGGGCTGGCAATCCATGATACTATCAGGGTGCATGCTGTAGAAGGTTACAATCTGCATCTTTAAGGCCGCGTAACTGTACCAAAACAACCTTCCACGCCATGTCCCCTCATTGTACTTATAACCCCATTTGCGGAATGTATTATCACATAGAAATCGGCAATCCCATAGAAATCGCCAGTTATAACTAATGGCCATGACCATTTCACTGCAGGTATCATCTTGGGACTTTAATATGGTTTCATATCATTTAATCAGCTAGAATGGAGATTTCATCAGCTAGTGGAACTTCGGATTTTGGTTGATTTAGCCATCCAAAAAGATGCAAGCGATTTGATAATGGATATGGGTTTGTCCAGAAATTCTAGGGAACCCCAGATTGTGGCCTTGGAAACAAGTGCGGATCATCATTGAAAATGCAATATATACATAAATAGTATATATAGTACAATATATATAATATAAATGATAGAATATAAGATATCTATTTGTATATAACAATAATAATCATACTAACATTATTGATAGTATGTATATATATATATATATATGAATTATTTTTCTAGTGATAATAATTATCATAATATTCATAATCTTAATAATAAGAATGATAATAATAACAATAATAGTGATAATTATAAATAATTGTGATAAATATAAATAATAGTGATAAATATAAATAATAATAATGATAATAATGATAATAATATAAATAAATAATAACATATCAAAATTTTGAACTGAACGGCAATATATTGAGAAAACATCAGGAATCTGTGTAAGTTTAGTAAATTACAGCAACTTCACTGTCTAACCTCGTGGTGTAAGCGATTGCTAATAAGGGAACACCATCCCCAACATGGTTGCCCACGACATCATCAAACACATATTTAACTCCAAAAGCATAAAAGGCGATTGAAAGTGGTAGAAATTTGTAGAAAAGGCAACATGTATCAACATCAATGGCCATTTCAGGAACCTAAATTGGAGGTACCTACCATATATAAGGCCTATATGGTGCAATACCTCCGTCTTAGGATCCTGGAATTCCCATTGATCAACATGTCTAACTTCGATGTCCAGAAAAGTCAGACAATCTCTAGAGCATGAGGTCCCCATCCGTGCCCATCCCTCATCGTTGCCCCACGACCTTTCAGGACCCTTTAGACAAGATGAAACTTCCGGAATTTCATACACTTATGGCTCGAAATAGCAGTTATAAGTCAGCAAGTCACCTCATTTATATGATTTAACTAGGAAAACATAGGTATAAATAGGAAAGGGTTTTTTACTGTAGGAAAAACATGGGAAACACATAGGTCGTCTTCTTACATATTTTTATTTTTTAAAAAATAAGGAAACATGTGGCGACCCCTTGGAGAAAATAGTTGGAACATCTCATCCCCTAAATGCCAGGCCCGGTCCATGTCGCTGGTCAAAGCGCCAGATCACGCTTGGTTTCACGGATAATGGCAAACCACCGGCTTCGGTTTGTCCAAACATCGTTATCTCAATTTCGTTGGTTAATAACATTTAATACCTAGGCCAACTGTTGGGTTTACGGTAGATATATCGAACCACTGATCATGGGTTCCCCATATTTCACTAAGTATATATGTACCCAGGTCCTCCTCTTCAAGACTTGAATCTCTAGAAAACGAGAAACAAAACAATGCGAAAGGGAGAAACAAAACAATGCAGCACTTGACGATTTATCCATATTTATCCTGCTTAGTAAGTAGGATAATCCACCCCACTTCGAAGTGGATTAGCCCTACTTATTGGCCTATGACCAGAAATCTTCAGGTCTTACTCATTTACTAACTGCCATATAAATGCAAGCTACTTACTATCAGTGAGATGACCTGCGTTGGGAGGCGCATGCAGCTCACTTCATCATGCTGGTGGACTTTGCAGGTTTCTTCCTCTTTCAGGTGCCAAAAAGGTGGACTGAATGTGATAGCTTTGGTGACTGAAGTATGTATAATATATGTGATATATGGGCCATATATGTATATGTTGTTCAGAAACCATATATATATATGTATACATTGAATATCATATATATATGGGTAAATAATGGTTAGTAAGGGAAATCATCCCCACATGACCGCAAGATTCAGAGTAGTGAAATATTATAATTTTCCCAGATATATGGTTTCTCACAGTTATGGCCCAAAATATCAGTGATGTGCGTCACTGAAATAATCCGATTTATATATGGTTTATGTTTTTAATCCCATTGAGATGAGCAGTTATTTCACTAACAGCCATGGCCATAACTGTAAGTGTTTATGGTATACCGAAATTCTAAGCATGCTAACCATGACAACAGTCTCCGGCCAGATTTGTTTGGTACGGGATGCGATGTGTATCGATGCCCTATTTCATCGTGGTGATGATGGGTATTGCTGGGTCTGGTGTTTTCATTTGTTGTCGATCACTGACTTTGGAAGAGGATGTGCCAGAAACAATGGGTCAAACATGGTGAATGGTTAGTTTTCATTTTGGGAATTTTGAACACCACTTTCAAATATATATGTGTATGAGATTATATATTTAATAGTTGGGTGTTGTGGTGATGTTCAAGTCGGTCATGAAATTACCAACCCCTTTCACAGTCTCCCAACCCCACAAATGAACAGGGTCAAATTTGTTTTGTTGTTGTTGAACTGATGAGTTCAAAATGACTACCCGCTGTCATTGCTAAGTTGGTGGGCCCCCCGGCACGATACCTAAGTTGGTGTAACAAACTAGTTATTCCGGCAAAACTCAACAAACACGCATATTTGAAGGGTGGCCACCTTGTATTTTTTTATCTGGTTTTCCAAATGTTTCAGCGTCCGTCTCTTTTAGGAACACGAACGCTGCGCTCATTCAAGGGTATCTAATAGTGGTTAACTAGGCATCTTCGATAGTGGAAAAAAGGATCTTGCAAGGTGGCGTTGTTCAGCTAGGTTTGTTGGTTTCAGTTATGGCCCTTGATTAAAAGATTAGTGACATAACTGGTTATTTTTTATGGTGTTATACATTCCATTAAGGGGGATATTTCAGTACTTATAACTGGTAATAACTACATTAGCTATGCCAAAGCGACTTTGCTATCTAAAGGTCCCCACCGTTTGGAAAGTGGGTTCTCGAAACACTTCCTATCAAGACTGAACAACGCTCTTGCTTCGGGGAACTCCTATGAAAATCCATGGTTTCTTGTGGCAAACCCTCAGGGAGCTGAAATCAAACGGACTCAGTGACAAAGAATGAGACGTCTTGTGACAGTTGGAAGATACTGGCTTTAAGAAATACAAAAGAGAGACTCAGGGCAACAGAGAACTTCCATTCTGAGATCCGGCATGTGATTCAATGTGATATGGAAACTGTTTCCTTTTACTTTGGCCATGATGTGTGGAGGAAAACATTGTATATATATAATAAATGATGATCAATGATCTTGGTAGAACAGATTCTTTCAGTGTAAACATACATGGTTATTTCAGTAAAACAAAGGTAATTCATGGTATACATTCAAATAGCCGTTCAAAATGGTGGACTTCGCAGCTACAGCAAAGCTGGCCTGCCGTTGTCGTAGGTGAACAATCCTACCACCACCAAAGAGAAGAGCGAACAATTGCCGGGAGAACTCAGCTTGCCTCGTGGAGTTATGGCCCTTTACCAATTATAAGACGTTATAAGTAATTAAGGACTTCTAACATCTTATGACCCCATTTATGGAATGTTTAATGTCATTTATAACCATTTATTTATAACCAGTTGTAACTAATAAAGGCCATAAATGTACTGGATGTACTATATGTACTTTAGAAAAAAAATGGGGAGGAGACCTACTACACATCCGTACGCAACATCGTGGTCTTCGGGAAAAAACAATATGATTACCACTATCACCAGAAAAGAACATTCAGGTGAATGTGAATGGCTTATTATTCCTTGCATGAGAGAGGCAATATGTATAAAATTAGGCAATGGAATCATTGCCGTTGGAGGTTTGGAATTTGTTTCTTGGAGCTGTTCATCGAAGATGTCAGACTGGATAGACTGGTATTGTTGGGATGAGTTGAAACCACTAAAGGTAAACTTGCAAGTTTCGGTACAGGGCGAATTATGGGTTGTGTAAAGTGTGTGCTCGGGATTTGTTCAGTTTTCTTTTTAAAGGATGTAAATGGGATTGCTCGCTATTGCTGCTGAGACATGCACTTAGACGTTCAGTCATTGCGGGGCAAAAGACAGTTTCGCCAAACAGTTCTCACTATCTATAAAGGTTGTCAACCTTTTGGCGGGGGATCAATAAGCATAATAGCCCACTAAACACAAATGTGTCGTTTCAATTGTCCATCCAAATCTTCCAGTTATGGCCCTTTTACCAGTTATAAGTACTTATAACCGTTAGAACCCCATAAACATGGAATGTATAATCCCATAGATTCATAACCAGTTAAAACTTATCAATGGCCATAAATTAATATATGAAAACCAGCTGAACGCCGGAGTCCTTCAGGCAAGGCCTTCTGGATGAAGATGCTCAGGAGCTGAGGGTGGGGATCCGGCTGCGCTGAAAAAAAATGTTCACCAACAACTAGGTAATATCTAGTGATATCTAATGATATCCATAATTCTAGATAATAATAGGCTATCATGATGAAAAAACGATTTATCAACCATCTATAAAATATTATGTTTTAACACATTAAGCTATGTATTGGGATATATCATTATCCATGACTGATGTAACTTACTGTAATGGTGCAAGGTGGTGCTTCTTATTTGCAAAGATGCGAAGTTGGTAAAGATGAACTAGGTCAATTTATGGTGTATGGTAGATACCTACAGTTGTAATAAGTGGTTATTTCATTGGGATTGTACATTCCATTTTTATGGGTTATTTCAGAGACAAACATAACTGGAATGACTCGGGCCTAAATTCGGTGGTGAATGGTAGATACCTAGAAGTACAATGTGCCCCCCGTTATAAGTTGGTTTATAGCCCCCATTAACTATAGTTATAAATGTTATAAGTATCCATTAACTATAGCTATTTGCGTATCATAAGGCCTAGTTTTTGAAGTTATTTGCACCAACTTAGCTATCTTGGGCCCACATTGTAGGTCATGAAGTTTTTAAACCAAAAGACATAACTTGGGGGTCACCACCTTGTAGCCTCATCTTGGGTGAAGCCCATCTTTGGACAACCTCCACTGGGGAAAGGACATACTGTTCCGAACATAACATTTCTTACTGTTGCTTAGTAGGGAATGGATAGGAATGGGGGAATGGGATGATTGTTACTAGTGATTATGGATCATTCCCTCATTCCCTACTAAGCACCAGTAAGATTTTTTATAGATTTTTAACGTTTGAAAGGGGGTTGCTCTTATCATATGAGTAGTTTTCAACCCCCGATTTCAATTGGTCAAAGTTCCTATTGAAACCTGGCTACAACGCCAGGATGAACCCTGAGGATGAGGCAGAATTTGAGCCGAACCGAAAGGAGAAGCTCAGCATGGAAAAAAGGAGTAAGGATTTATCAACCATCTATTAATCTGAGTATTCAATCGAATGCTGCAAGGTTCGACGCCCTGGCATGATAGCTAAGTTGGTAGACATAACTCCAATAACATCCAATAACTATGGTCTAGGATATAACAGTATTCAATAGTATTCATCAACTTATAGCTAGGGGATGCTAGGGGAGCCAGTGCAACAAGAGCTTTACGGGGCTGTCGGGTGTTCATCCCCATGTTTGCGTTTTTTTTTAGAATCCATTGCGAGTTACTTGGGATCTGCAGACTGTTGAAATATGTTGAAATGTTCCTCGCAGAATCTCTACAGTTATGGCCATGGCTATTAGTGAAATAACTTGAAATAACTGGTTATTTCCATGGAGTTATACATTCCATACATGGGATTAGTTCAGTACTTATAGCTGGTATCTCGGTCCATCACTGTACTTAGTTATTTGCCATGCCCCGTTCTCAGAATTTTCCATGCAATTCCATCAATGATTTCCGATGAAAATGAATCAACTGATGAGGTGGTGCTCCCAAACGATCGATCCGATAGCCAAGTTGTTTAGAACTAGCTTAAGTATAGTTTAAGATTGATATATGATGAACTAGCGGGGCATCACCTTGTATCTTTGGTGCGGCATGCAGATTCCCCCATTTGACGATCCCACGAACCAGCAGCTATAACCAGCAAAAAAACATCTAATCTGTGGTAAACTGACAGTTTGCTATTGAAAATGGCAGTTTATAGTGACTTTCCCATTAAACATTGTGATGTTCCATAGTTTTTTTTAAGTTTACCAGAGGGTAACCATGATAGGAACACAAGTTTGCTCCATTTCATGATCCAACCATGTATCAATGGAATTGACGGATGTCTTTTTGCCACTGGTTGGTTGACTAATGGAGGGTTTATCCACACTTCCCCACAACTATAACCCATAGGTAAGAGAGATAAAATGAACATATATATATAATATATACATGAAACCTGACCATTTAGAGGGGTTCATGGGCAACTGGTGTTCTTCAGAGATCTTCAGAGGTTTCAGAGCATCTTTTCCTAAACATACATTGTTTTCCGTCGGAGCCGTAGACATCGCTCGTTCCAACCGTAGATATCGGCGTCTCGCCGGGACCTCGCGCACCTGGGTGCTTCGGAAAAGGTGCAGATTTCGGTGGCCCGGGTTATACCAGTTATGTCCCGAATTAAGCCCATAAAAATGGAATAATTTCATTGAAAGAACCATAGAAATAACCAGTGATAGCAAATAAATGGCCATAGCTGTGGTAAAGCCAATGTCGTAAACCTCCAGTTTTGGAATGATTACACCACCCGTTTCAAGTGAATTTGGGGATGTTATATTCTTGGGTTTATGACATTAATCAAGTACCCTCTGGTTATTTAACATAGCCTTGGTAAATGGCCCATTTATAGATGATTTTCCCAGCTAGAAACCTCCATTTATGAGGGATTTTCCATGGCTATGTTAAATAACTAGATGGTACCTTCTGGTGATCAAACATGGCAATTAAAAATCCTCCATTTAAAGGCATGGTTTTCCCAGCGAACTAAACCTCCATGACTAGTTCGGGGGTTTCCCATTGCCATGTTTGATTACCGATGGTACATATAGATTCAATATAATATTGATGAATGATATTGTAGATCCGACAAGAATCAAAACGTGGCCATCATTAATCCCTATACTATGGATCCAGCCATACCTTCTGAGTGAGACAAAAATGATGTATGATGAGGTAAGTGCTTTCTTAGGTATTTGGATCCATAGGGAATCATAGTCATCAAGAGGACGCACACAAATAGGCATAATCTAATGAGGGCGAAGCGCATAACAGTTACAATCGTGGACAAACATATTGTTTTCAGCAGGAAACTAAAGATGTGCATCCTGGCTTGCCAATCACATGCCCTGAGTCATACCTCATACCAGTCATACCAGTCAGACCACTTATACCAGGCCAAAATGCTAGAATGGATAGTCGTCATGAGTTATCCATGGTGTGGAATATGTATAGCTTGTATAATAGTGTAATTATAATTGTTTTAATTGTGTTTGAAGCTTAGTGTCAATTTCCCATTGGAGCTTAGCTTAGGGGAAGTCATGTGAAGTAAATCATGCATGGTAATTTGTGAAAAAAGTTGGGGAAGCCTGGCCTGGTCCAGGTATCGGGTGATATATGGTGATATATATATATATACACGATATTGTATATAAATATGTATATATTAAATATATATATATTAAATAAATATATATTAAATAAGTAAAATTAAGTATATATATATATATGTACTTTTACCAGCAGCAACGATGATTTCATTGGACTCAATAGGATTTGGAGCTAAGTTGGTGAACGTAACTCCAAAAACAAGGACTTGGTGGAGATATATTTGATAAATTATAGTGACTACAAACTAGAAAATTATAGTGACTAGAAAATGAAAGAAATCACTTTAAAACTAGAAAATTATACATTTGCCACAACCACTTTTTGACCAGTTGGATTTTGCCACTTCAAGCTTTGTGTTACTGTTGCATGTTTACCGCTTCAACCAGCTTGGCTCACACAATAGCCACGGCTGATGCGAAGTGGTGGTTGTGGATGGGAGATTGTGGAGTTTACATTGAAGCTGTCCCAAGAATGAGGATAGTTTGCATGATGATTTCAACGTGATTGCAATCATAATATTATGGTGTATATATATACACGTATACATAGTGCTACATCATTATTCCACCAGCCAATGAGTCTCAAGGATTGGTACATGCATTTTTTCTGACCCTTGACGCAATCTCCACAAAGTCTAAATGATCATCCACACTCCAATATCCAACACCATCACTCCAGGGTTTGCTTTCATAAATGATTTCGTCTCGCAAATGAGCATTTTGTGCCTCGACACTATGTTTTTGTCCATAATTGTCACCGTGGAAAGTTGGTTTAAATTGTGATGGTATTCCCCATTTCCCCACAAACCCACATAGAGGTTTCTTGACGTATGCTGCTGTGTGTTGATAAAGTCATCGAAAGCCTTCGGGTCTATTGGCCTTCAATCCCCACGCAACAAGAACTACTCTCGATTTTATGTCAAGAGAGTATTGCCAACACCACTCAGACCAGTTTCGAATAACCATCCGATAGGTTTAATATGTTTCAGATGCCGCTTGGATGGTTGAACCAGTTGAAACCCTATAAATAGTGGGATAAACCATCTATCAACTGGCGCAGGATTTCGCAACCATCCACCATATTACAGTCACAGTCAATGGTTCCCAAGGACCCAAGGACCCAAGGACCATGTCAGTGCAGTGGCTGCTTAGCTACAGTTACGGCCGGAAATAGCAATCATAAATGGTGAACTAACTGGTTATTTCTATGGGAAAATACATTCATATACATTCCATAAATGTGGTCAATTCAGCACTTATAACTGGTATTTATGGCATTTCCGGGCCATAACTGTAATCAATATATTGCGAATCCCTCTGGACCAACCTGTATTTCATGGAATCTACGCTTCCTGTGTGCATCTATGAGGATGGAGGCCAGGGACTTTGAGACAGAGTTGTGGGGAAGTGATCGATTGTTGAAGTGATCATCTACCAGGGCTTGGTACATCTAATGTGTGGTCAAATCATGGTATAATGTTCATCATCATGGTTGGTGCATGTCCCCTGAATTTGACGATTTTGAACATCACGCAATCACAAGCATTTGTTGGAGATAAAATATCCCCAAGTAGGACATTTAGCCACCCCCTGTCGACCATGACTAGTTTATATGGCAATGTATTAGTTATAACCTGTTATAATAATGGGATTATACTTGTTTAATCAATGTGGTTATAAGTACTTATTTACTTATAACTGGTAAAGGGCCATACCTGTATTTGATGATGGTTTCATGTTTTTTTTTGTCGGTGCACCGCTTTCTGCCATCATGATCCGAATTGATGGAACGGATTGAAACCATTCGGAAAGATACAATGGGGAAAGATGAAGATGCGTTGACATTTATTTTGAGGGAATGATCCACAATAACTATCAATAATCATCCCATTCCCTCATTCCCATCCATTCCCTACGTTTAGCACCAGTAAGGCACTGCTTTTTGTTGGGTAACTTGAGGTTCGAGGTCTATCCAGTTGCATTCCAATGGATTTTGTTTAACCGGGGAAGGTTGAACAGATCTAAAATAGATTCAAGGGAAGGGTTAATACCCTCTCTGGCAATCCAACATGGTTTGCTGAAAAATCGATGTCATTTTTATGGTTAATGTGGAATATGTATATCATAATCATAAATTTTGATATGTTCTGACACTGCATTGTTCTGACCGTGAACATGGATTCACAGATAACCATAAATGATCATATACCCATATTGCCATATTGCCCATATTCATATGGAGTGTTCTTCTGAAGTTTTTTTTTTTTTTTCGCTGCAGGTTGCTGTGATTTTGAAGCCACGCCCATCATCACTGCAAGGTGGTGCCCCTGACTTCGAATAGTCTACAAGGTGCAGTTATGGCCCGAAATACCAGTTATAAGTGCTTATATCATTTTATATCCCCATTAATCCCTTTGAAACAACCAGTTATAACAATTTATAATCCCATAGATTCATAGAACCATTAATCCCCAGTTATGGAATGTATATATCATTATATCCCCATTAACCCCCATTTATGGAATGTATATGAATGTATAATCCCATAGATTCATAACCAGTTTCTTCACCATTACTTGGTAACACGGCCATGGTTATCCAACTCAGAACCGAATTCATCAGATGTTCACCAACTTTGCTATCTGAATATATCTAAATCCCAACAACAAACCCATGAAATCCCGGTAAGTCCTGTGAAATCTCGTTCAAACCCACATGAATTCTGATACATCCGGTGAAAATTCCCATTAAAACAATTTGCCAGTAGACTACCTATCACTTCGGTGCCTCACCTTGCCTTGCAGGCTCCAACGAGACGGCGTACGCTGTCCACAAGGTGTAGACAAACTGGTGGCGAGCTAGCCACGAATCGTTTTTGTGGGTTGTTAACCCTGGGTATAAGTGGGATAAGTATGGATAAGTAGGGTTAATCCACTTCACATTTGGGATAAGTAGGGTTAATCCACTTCAGATTTCGTATCATGTCGTCCTGATTTGTGTGTACCCCCCAAACAATAGCTATAGCCTTTTTAAGGTTTGGTGTCAAAAAACTCCTCCCCAGAAAAAAACGATCCCGCATTTAAGTAAGGGTTTCAATTGGCGACAATTGAAATCTAATTAAAACTGTTTTTTGCCGATGAACTTGTGATATTTGTAGTACTTGTAGTACTTGTAGCACTTGTAGTGAGTGGGGTTCAGCATATTGATTGCGTTACCTTTTCCACCTTATGTTGTTTATTGAATGTGTAATCAGAGAAAGATAAAGAAAAAGAGAAAGGGATAGAGAGAAAGAGAAAGGGAGAGAGAGATAGAGAGAGAGGAAGAGGAAGGGAAGAGGAAGAGGAAGAGAAAGATAATATTCGCTGCAATTGTGAACCCGGAGAACAAATCTACTAAAGTGAACTGGACCCCTCACGGCCCAGTGCCTTGGAAATTTGTGGAAAAACTGTTCTTTAATAAGGGTTTAATAAGCGGTCTGATTCTTTTGGACAGGGAGACAAGCAAGACTTGTCTCCAGACAAACAATGTTCAGTTTGTTTTACAAACATCTTTTTGGACGAAAAACATGGTCTGCCAAGATTTCTTGCCACAATAGTGAACCTTCCAAACATTGCTGGGGGCCTGAATGATTTGGAAAAAAATTGGACACAATAGCGAACTTTGACACTAATCAGGATACAACATTATAACTAGGGTTATAACCTACTTCGTAAGTGGGATGAGCCACCAAGTAACAATGTCATGAGAATATTCTGGAGAGGGATGACAAATCTGGGTGCCCCATGTTTTGCATTCCTTTTTAGTTTAAATAGATAAATAATATATATATATATGTGTGTCATGACATGTTTTGCAAGACATAGACAAACATTTTTATTTATATAACCAAACGCAACATGATATTTGTTTTGGTTCTTCTGAAGATGTTGTGAAGATCCTGCAAATCCTACCGTTAAGTGCTGTTCCAATGTAGCCATTGGTTTTTTATCTGGGTCAATTTCAATATCACGACCGACCTGACGTCGTTCGACCGAAGCCTAAAAGATCATGGTTAAGTTTAGGGAAATCGTCCCCCAAATGGCCGCAACTTAATTCAGGGTAGTGAAATATGATAATTTTCCCAGATTTATCTAATTTTATCTATTTCAGAATCAAGCGAGTCATGTTTCCAGTGCTTATGAATGTGACATCGTGTGAAGCACTGAACAACATGAAACTTTGACCAATAGCAAATGGCTTTGTCTGAAAATAGGGTACCCCATGGTAGGCCCCAATTCCTAGAGGATGATCGCCATTTTGCCATTACGATTTCATGCTATAACTGTGGGTATTCATGGATTATTATTATTGATGATGTTTCAATAACTCTGGTATTATCATCCAATAACTGTGGTATTTATTATTATTATTATATTATAATGTTCAGACACTTCCAATAATCATGGTCAAATAATTGGCTACAATCATCAGACACTTCCAATTAATCATCCAATAGTCATCCAAAAATAACCAGGCAAAATAGGTTGGCTCTCCCATTCTTTCCATGATCCTCATGATATCCCCATCACTCGGTTGCCTGATATCCCCGACTAGGTGGGCTCCCCAAACGTAAAACAAGTTGTCTTAATTTCACCCCGTGAATAGTTCGTTGTATCTACTATGTCCCGTAGTTGTTGGAGTTATGTTCCCCAACTTCGTGCCTTTGATGCCATTAAATCATATTATATAAATCTCAGCAATTCCCAGTAAATCTAAAAGATCACAGTACATCCGAGTAAATCCCCTTTAAATCTCAGTAAATCACCATAAATCACCATCAAATCCCAATAAATCACCATAAATCACCATAAATCACCATAATTCACCATCATTTCCAATGGTTTTTGCCAGTTTCTTTCTGTGACGCCGCGGGCAGACACAGGCAGTGTTAAGCGGCATCTTGGGAGGGTGCCTCGGTAGGAAAAAATGGATCGATGCCAATGCGATGCCAATGGGGCCAGTGGTTGAAGATGGAAAGTTTACTGCCTTGGATTTATAGGGATTTATATGTTATTTATATGGAATTTATTAAGATTTATCTGGATTTATTTGGATTGAATATTGATTTAATTTCATGGTTGATTTGATGTGATTTCATGGGTTTTATATATATATACAGGGATTTAATGGTATTTATATGGAATTTATAAAGATTTATCTGGATTTTGGAGGTATTTGATCATGACCGAAATCGTCGTTTTCCGTCACCGGAATGATGGTGAATGTAAGGGGAATCATCCGATGATAGCTGGCCGTATGATAGCTGAAGGTTGGTGAATTAGAATAATTCAGCCACAGACTGATTGAACTGGACCATGAATTTCTTGTCTTCAAATTCCTTCGTGTGGAATTTGAGGTGTGCTTCATGAACAAAATGGGACAGATGACCATGGTGAAACCACTTGGGTCTTGGACAGTGTCAATTAAGAGCCCTATTTGGAATGATGTAAAATGACCCCCAAAAGGTTGGTGGGCCATATTAGGGCCATAATGTTTTTTGACGATTTTTGACCTCTGGATTTTGGAGCCCCTTTTTGGACACGAGCACACATCAGATTGTTGGTGATATTCCATGCAGTTATGGCCCGAAATACCAGTGATAAGTATTTATACTTATAACCGTTATAACCCCATAAAAATGGTTGATGTATAACCCATTTTAAAAACCAGTTGTTTCACTAATAGCCATGGCCAGCCATCACTGTAAAATATTCCCACTCTTTCGCCGGTAAAAATCCCATGGCCATTTCGCTGGGAAAAATCCCATCTTTCTTGGTGGTTCAAGCCACATTTGTTTCACGCTACGGAAACTTGGCCATGGTGATGATGGTGATTAATAATGATCAATAGTGGCTAATTATAGTTAATAGTGGCTAAACATGTGATGAATGATGGTTATGACTGATTATATATATATATATGAATCTAGTGGATTATACATTTGACATAGACCATTTTTATGGTGTTATTTCAGTACACACATAACGATGTTATAACTGTTTTAACCATCATTGATATTCATTAATCACATGTTTAGCCACTATAAACCATTGTTAACCATTCCTTGATCACAAGCAAAATCACCATAGAAATCACCAGCATAACTGGTATAACTCGGGCCTAAAATCCATGGCCTAAAATCACCCAAGGTGCTCCTACTCAGTCTGGGGTTTCCAGAGGAGAAGATTGCAAGGAGCCACGGGCAGGTCCTTGGAGTCCCTTATTTGGAGATAGATTTTTAGTTAATATAGGATTATATATATATATGACTATTTATATATATATATCCAATAGATCATTAGGATTATTGGATAATTTTCATATCGCGATATATATATATATACATAACTGTAGTCATCAAATGTTAATAGGTAGATGAGTTGCCCTCTGGTAAACTGACAGTTAGCTATGGCAATTACCATGTTTAATAGGTAAATCATCTATAAATTCGATGATTTTCCATAGCTATGTTAAAATACCAGAGGCTATTAGCATATGACTGGGGGAATACACATCCAGCCCCGCTATGACTTAGGCTTCCATCCGGGTTTGGGGTTTTGATTGGATATCTTGGGATACTCTTGGATTTGCTGAAGCGATGCTTTGTTTTGTTTCCCAATGGGAAATCAACTACTTGTACCCCATAAAAATGGTTGATGTATCTATATGGGGATGGGAAATCAACTACTTCAGGATACTTCAGGTATCTATATGATTCTATATGGGGAACATGAATAATTCATGTTGTTGCGGTTCAGCAAATCCAGGATGTTTTGTTTCATTGAACTGCGACTGCGTTGGTATGTCAATGATCTGTTGCCACCCACATGGCAATTCTTGGTTGGGGAAATGATGAGCCAAACCATGGGAATGTTGGGTACCCTATTGTCGGATAAATCCGATGAATGATAAAAATTGGTACCCTCTGGTAATTTAACATAGCTATTGAAAATGGCCATTATAGTTGATTTTCCCATTAAAAATGGTGATTTCCAATAGCTATGTTAGTTTACCAGAGGGTAAATTGTCAATGATTTCTTAGCCGCTGGTTGAGGGGAGGAATGCATTCGGCCACTCTGTCACTACATCCGAACCATTCTAGGGACTATTGTTCTTTGGGTGGGTAAAGCGCCCCAACCGACCAGCTATTGATTCCGTATACGTTTGATACCTTGATCCTGCACTATTCCCACAGAAATGGGTGGTTCACCCTCATTTGTTTCGTCTGGATGAATGTTTTCGAATTGCCTGTCAAGGCATGCTGCGGAAACAAATGCATGCTGCATAGATATTTTGACATTCCGCTACACCGCCTTTACACATATATAATCGCTTCCCTAATTCATATAAAACACCCCAAACCAATCCATGGTAAAAACAAATGTAACAAATACTGTAGGGGATAAAGGCAAACATTAGGGGCGTTGCAATGGGTGTGTCTAATATGAATGGGGGATGGGTTTATCATTTTTTTTTATCATAATTGTAGATTAACAATTTGACATAAATAATATATACTGTATATATATATAAACGTATGTATATATGCTGGGGTGGTCCTAAAATGGTGGTACCCCAAACCATTGGTTTTCCCGTTGATAGTAACCTAGTTTGGATGATTTTGGGGTCCCCCATTTTAGGAAATCACCATATGTATGTGTATATATATATATACCCTCTGGTTATTTAACACAGCCATGGAAAATGGCCCATTTATAGATGGTTTACCTATTAAAAATGGTGGATCTTTCCATGGCTATGTGAAATAACCAGATGGTATATACAACCGTAACCACCTCCAACTCTCCATGAAATCGATTTCCGGAGGACTTGCCATCCGTTCGGGTGTCGCAGGCGCCGCGACCAAGGATGGAGATATCCTGTGGTTTCATGTTTTATATACCAACAAGGTAGGGTTCCCCAGTTTTGTTTGTTGGTTTATGAACTTCATTAAGTATATATATATATAATTAAATCTAATTATATTTACCATAAAGCGGCCATAAACCATTGATATTGGAGTTGCCAAGCAACTTACCTATCCTGAAACCCCCACCTTGTAACTATTGGATGTTCTTTTTGCGTATTGGATGAATAGTAAGTAGACTGGACTCTTAGACATTTCTTTATCTGACCGTGGATACCCATACCTTGAAACCAAGCGGCCTTCAATTGGGGACCTTTTTTTGTGGTCAGAACTTGATATTTGCTTGTCATTGTGATTTAATGCAAATATTAGTGGGAATTGATGATGGAATATTAATGGGTAATATATTTTAGAGTTATGGCCCGAGTTATACCAGTTATGTTTGTACTGAACTAAGCCCATAAAACTGGAATGGTTAACCCCATAGATTCATAACCAGTTATTTCACTAATAGCCACGGCCAGCCATCACTGTGGATTCGGCATCCATGCAAGTTCGAAATCTCAAAGGATGAATTGGATGCGGCAAGATTCGCACAATCCCCAGGTATGTGGATTCCCTACATCATCTATATAATCAATGGGAATTCCAGGATCGCAAGTAAGGCCTATGTAAGGGAATATCCCCACAAAATATGGCCAAAAATATGGTACTAACGTACCTCCATTTTAGGATCCTGAAATTCCCATTGGTGTAAGAGCTGGTCATAGCCATCTCCACCTTCAGCCCGAAACAATTTATCCGTATACAGAGGCAGACTTACTTTTGGTGGCTAGATAGCTGAAGATAACTTTGTGAATTCTAGGGTTTATGGGGGATACAACCATAATATTCCTGGGATTTATAAACAGACTTGTATAAAACTGGTGATGGATATACAGACAGGGATTCTTCCGTAGCACAAGAAGTACTGTATTTGGTGAGGTGAACATCAATGAACTACCCGTGTCATACCAGTTGTTTATGGTGTTGTTGTTGTTCTTCTTCTTCTTGTTTTTTATTATCGATGTCGTTTTTCTTCTTATTGAATTCGCTGTTCTTGCTAGTATTGCTGTTGTTTCTGTTCTTCTTCTTGTCGTCGTCGTTGTTCTACACATGAAGAATCTGCAGGCCTGTGCTGTGGCAGCTTGAGCTACGGCGTGTTGCTGTGGCAAGCCCAGCAGGTTGGGAAACGCGCGAGTGGTGGCTGATCTGGTCTGAAAATTGAGGTTTTGTCATGGGAAAATCACAGGAAAACGGTGGAACATATCAAAATATCTCTATAAATAGTTGGAATTACAGTACAATCCTTCTCTGTTTTATATAGTTATTGGCTTATTAGCTATAGAATTCTAGATGTATCTAGCATAAACCATAGTTATTGAAGTCACAAATCAACTTAACTGTTTGGGGGGGCCCACCTTGTATGTGTTGGGAAATGATTGATGTTCCATTGCCATGTTTGATTACCGGGGGATGATTGGTGCCCCCCAGTTCTAATTGTTGGAGAATATGCCACGTATTTCCAGGATGGTATTTCGAGGATGTTGTCCTCATAATTTCATTTATTTTCTACAATTATGGCCCGAAATACCAGTGATAATAAGTCACTAAGTCGCCCCATAAAATTGTTTTATGTACAATCCCGTTTATCAGTGAGTTATAACCATCATTAATCACCATTAGCCACTATTAACCATTATTAAACACTATTAATCACCATTTATAATTGGTATATCGGGCCAAACAAATCCAGGTGTTCGTAACTTTTCCGCACAGCCCACATGTTGCAGCATGGGGCCGCAGGCGCGACGCCATTCCGACTCCTTGATGCGGCTTCGAGAGAATGCTGAGGTTGGGCGACATGATTTCACCAAAAACAATTGGAATCATTGGAATCAAAAGCTATGAAATTATATATATATATATATACACCATATTTGATATATTTGGAAGAATACCCATCCATTAACATCCATTACCCAGTTGTGGGTACCATCCGGGTACCCAGGGTTTTGATCCAGAACCATATGGCAATTGCAGGTCTATATCATGATATATCATGGGAAATTGCTTTACACACAGGCTGTGAGATGACGATCCAGCCGCCTTTTTCGCACCGTGATTCACGGAGATGTTTTTTTGGCCAACAGATGGAAAAGCTAGACTGGAAAATATGTGGATAAGATCATCAAACCACCATCTTGGAAACACTGTTCTATTTTTCTTGCGAGCTAATATAGCCTGAAACAGTTTCAATGAAGTGGATATGGCCTCTGAAGGGTAGGGTTAGTTAGAACCAAGAGAGAATAAAGAACATACAGGAGAGTCCGTTCATTAAGAAAACACAAGGTGTACAGTAGAGGAGCTTGAGCCCGGGATATTCACAGCAAAAACATCAATGTACATCATATCCACAAGCTCTGCAGGATCTATTCTTTTCAAAGGGGACCAGCATGGACCAGCTCACCCACAGGCCTTGCCATAAATGATTGGGCCTGGTGGCTGAAGGGGCCTCTAGGATTCTTCAACTGGGAAAATGCATGAGTCTTTGCCATTCTAAGAGATGGTCATATGACTACCCTCTGGTAAACAAACATAGCTATTGAAAATGGCCATTTACAGTTGATTTGTCCATTAAAAATGGTGATTTTCCAACGTTTTTTGTATGTTTACCAGAGGGTAGGCTGCATACCCTGACAAGCCCCCAGGCCATTCAGATGGTGCCCATCGACAACCTGGCACCACGCTTACCCATGCAGGCCTGAGGCGGTGGCTACCCTTTAAAATGGGTCAATTAAGAGATCAAATGCATAGATTTTCTATAGTCAAGCCCAACAAGATAGATAACATATGATAAAATCAAAATTAAACTTAGTTAAACTCCCACTTAGATTTAGTGATAAGTCACGTTTCGATTGTTTTTTAGGACTTACTTACTATAACCATTCTGGTAAACTGCAGGGGTAGACCGTATCAGGTATTTGCAGCAACAAGACTGGTGTTATGGCTGTGCTACACGTTTTTCATGTCCATGAGATGTCCAAATCGTCCAAACCAGTCCAGCCCGTGTTTTGTTTATCTAAAATGTCCATAAATTCTGTGGAAGGATGATCCTGATCCCCGTTCAAGGGTTTGCAGTTATGGCTTGAGTCATACCAGTTATGTTTGTACTGAAATAGGTCACCATCCCTTCCCACCAGTGAAATGGCCATGGCTATTAATGAAATAACTGGTTATGAATCTATGGGATTATACATAGACCATTTTTTTGATGGGGCGTTGATGCCCAATAGTTTTGTCAATGCCACGAAAACCACCATGTTATTTACATGTTGAAGTATAAGGAAATAATCAAAGTAGATCAAAATAAATGTGCCATCTGTTCCACAGGAAAACAGCAAACACTGCTGGTTTACCAACTCCTAAATCTGATTTGTTCTGGTTAAATCACTTGAATCCCAACGGTTTAGTTGGGAAATCTTACGCAGAAACCATGCTTTTTTGAGATGACATATATCAGTTTTTTTTCGGGATTCCGGTTCCGATGTTCCCTTAAACTAAGCTATGGTTCATTATGATTCCCATGATAATGATTGGCATATGTAAGTGTATATATATATACACAGTATAGATACTGTATATATGTATATGACATGATATTATACATGTACACATGTAATGATGTACATCATTCTAGTGGATAGTCCATGACAAATCACCATTCAATCGCCATTAAACCATTTAAAACCTCTATTGTAGATATTTGTTACACATATATCCAACCTCATGGTTTACATTGTTGGATGATATCCATTATAGTATGTGAGGTAATTTCTCATGCTGGATACATTCATCATATTAATATAGTATAATATAATGCTCTTAATCCATTATCATAAAGGACATTATCCATCTTTAATCCATCTATAATCCATTGATCCTTTATGCTAGATACTTGTTTTTCTTTATAGATATATCCAACATTAGATAGTCCATTATAAACTATAATAGAGGATTAATGGATAATCTTTAATAAACTATCACTAATACATTAATCCACTAATCCTCGAATAAACTTCATATCCCCGTTTTATACCAGCTACCATCTGGTTACGACTAACATAGCCATGGAAAGATTCACCATTTGTAATAGGTAAACCATCTATTTCTATGGGCCATCTATACCATGGCTATGTCAGTCATAACCAGAGGCTAATATCCATTATATCCCCTATAAATCCCTATAAATCCCTTTAAATCCCTATTAACATGGCCATTTTTACCACTAAATTCAAGCGTTTTATACCTGTCAGGAGTTCGACGAGGCCACTGGGCAAAACGCCCTGGAGACCAACGCAGAACTCCTGCGGCAGATCCAGCGCGAGGCGATGGGGGCGATGGTGATATACTGGCCCTTAGAATTGGGGAGGGGCCTGTTGTGAGCAGCAGATCCGTAGGATTCTCATGCAGATTTTGAATGATTTTGAACATGTTTGAACTATGAATTAATGTAAATTTTGAATGATTCTGAACTATGTAGCCCAAGTCATGTAGCCGTGCAGTGGCTGCTCAAGTTTTTAAAGCCTGTTGATTGATGGGCATTATCCCTACAGGATGGGGCCCCCGTTCGAGCTCGTGTTCAGTTGAGATATGGCTGTGGCTGAATTCTATGGTAGTAGATATGACGAACTACGGTAGTCAATGGGGTTTATAAACCAACTTATAAATGGGGGGCACCATCCTGTACTGGCCCTTAAACTTTAGATTTAACCATGGTGGTTTAGGCAACTTAGATTTAACCATGGTGGTTTAGGCAACAAAAAGTCGGATTTAAGCAACAAAAATGATTTAAGCTACAAACATGATGATTCAAGCAACAATCATGAGGGACTCAAGCAACATAAATGGCGGTATAGTGGTGTATCTTGGGGATACAATGCAGATCAATGCAGGTACACCAATCACTGCTTCTACAAACAGAAACATGTGAGAAGTTGCGAAGACAATACAAGGTGTTTATATGGTGCACTCCTGATGTATTTACCAATCAGAAATTTAGCTGGTTTCACACTTTTCGGCAAATGGGGGGTTGCTTTTGGAATATATTTGAAATGGATAGAAATGGCAATATGGACAAATCATGGAAATCTGTTCTTCCAGACCTCATTTCGTGGTTCCAAGTTCCAATCATTGAATAAATGGTGAATTTTAAGCGATGGGTTCCATGGTCACTTCGGGGAATTTGAAGTAGCAGTGTATTTGATTTGGGCATTATATACAGTGAAATGGCCATGGCTATTAGTTATAACTCTATTTCAATGGGATTATACATTCCATTTTTTTATGGGGTTATAAGTCCTTGTAACTGATATTTCGGGCCAGAACGGTAGGAGGAACAAGGACATTGACATGTCTTCAGGACAAAAATGATGTTGCACGTCGAACAGTTGAAACCACGGGGGGGGGTAATTTCTTGTATCATTCTTGGCTTACTCTAATCTCCGCTTTAGATGGATAAACTTGCCAATAGCGGAAGCTTTGACCATGGCGCAGTTTGACGATTCAACATATCTATGGAACATGGCCCATTCATTGGTGTATCTATCCATACGGCAAGACCCTATGGTTTGCCCGCAAGGTTAGAATGGAGTTCAAATATTGTCCTTCGCAGGGATTTACCAGACGACGAACCCTAAACCCTAAAACCCTAAAACCCTGCCTAAAACCCTAAAACCCTAAACCCTAAAACCCTGAAAATTAATGACAATTCTGAATCCGAAAGCAGAAAACACTACGTATACGCAGTATTTTCTGCAATTTCTCTTCTCATGTTCGACGACAGGGAATCATCAATGTTGCAGTCCGGGCAAACCACGGGGTCTGTGCGTATCCATAGTTTTCTTAGATTGAATTACCAGAGGGCATTTTTTTCCAAATGTCAAACCCAAACCTGTTCCATCGCCCCAACTCTGTTTAACCGCGCAGGACAAGCTTCGCACCCGCGGCGCACGAAGCACTTAGTATTGGCTTCTGCCAAGAAAAGGATATTTTAAGCCGCCATCACTTAGTGCACTGGAAGGATGATCCATGGATGTTTTTGTTGAAAGGTTCATGGTATCCAGATGAGATGTGGGTTCGTTGATCATCGGGATCATTGCTAAGGCTAAGGATGCTGGTGGTCAGTATGTTCGTAGTGTCAAACGTATATGTCCAGAAAGATGGGAATTGGTAAGACATTGACCAGGCTGGAATTTACAAACATAAGTTGCAGAACGTTGTATCCCTGGTATTCCCAACAATAAATCACAATGTGCTCAAGGCAAATATAGGTATATATTATATATATATATATACAGAAAACAAAACAATGGTACTTTGATGTGCATTCCAGGAAGTACTGTAACTGATCTATAACCCTTACAGAACGTATATGACTGGGCATATGCCATTTATCTAACTGCAATATGATATGGTCACTACCCTATGTTTAAATTGGATACACCCCAAACATCAGATGTTTGGTTGTATTCCCATTGTATCACCAGCATATCAGCAGTATTGTTGGCTTTTTTTTTCTGGACACCATCATTTTCCAATTGTCTGTGGTGAAAAAGCCATGTTTTTCATGGTAAGTATGGTCAATTGGGAGGTTATGATAAATGAGTCGTGAACATGCATACATATATATATATATTTAAATATACATGTATGTACAGTATACATACAGTAACAGTATATATATGTATATAAAGCATATACATATATATATATATAAATAAAGCAAATACATATATATATAGTATACAAATGTACACATCAGAATCCAAGATATACTATGATATTATATGTTCGGAGGTTCCGTATACCTAACCCCCTATGGCTGACAAGGTTGGGTGCGTTTGCTTGTTGAGAAACACGTATTAGAACTTGGTGATGACGGTGCCAAAAAATATACAGTGTATATATATATATTAAAAAGCGACATTATAGTTTTTTTTATATAGTAGATTCAGATTCTTAAGTAAAGTTGCATTTTGTGAAAACCTTAAGATAATGATTTCCTGATCTACTACTATGTTTCTTAGTTTATCAGATAATCAGTCATTCTTAATCTCCCGAATAATCTGACAGGTTCAGTCATTTTTAATTTGGTAATATCTCAAATATTCAAGTTCTCAAACATATCATCAATATATTTAAGCTAATCATATGCAAATATCATTGATTTTGTTGGGGAAATCCATCTGAATTGACCTACAGTTATGGCCCGGAAAACCAGTTATAAGTCAGTTCTAATCCCACTTTATGGACTTATGGAATGATAACCTCATCTAAAAGACCATAAACATCACTGGTAACGGCTCATACCCTCCAGTAAACGAACATGGCGAACTGGAAAATCGCCATTTTTAGTGGATAAATCTACTATAAATAACCAGTTTCCATAGCAAACTGTTAGTCATTACCAGAGGGCAACTCTACTAATCCGCAATCTGCAGTCACGGCTCCAGAAGTGGGAGCGGCCGTCGGGCCCGACCGTCGAGGCGACCGGCGGCAATGGTGTGTTGCTTGGCGCAAGGTGATCCGCCCCCACAGTTTGGGGAAGAAAACGGGTGATTTAAGCATGAACAGTTGGGGTGTAATCATAAGAAATGTGAATTATGTCATTCATAGTTAACAGTTAACAATATATAGCTATATGTAACAATACATATATTTAATATATCATTATATATGTATATATGTGTGAATGTTAGCTGGTTTATTATCAGCCCATTGAATTGGTTCGATTCGTGCCATAATATCCAATCAATTTTACCAAGTCTTCACGGCAAATGTTTCCTAGGGATGACGTCACCATGCTTTGGATTGGGATAACCATATCCCATAAAACGAGGGATCATTTCAGCTTGGTGAAACATTTTGTTTATAGCCTCTTGGTGTTTTACTCAGCTCAAATGCTGAGTTATTCTTCTTTCCTGTTGCCAGCAGTACGATAAATGGTCGGAGACGGCGATGCAATGGCATTTGTTTTTTTCACCAGGGCAGTTACGTTGTCAATATATGAAAAATAGACAGAGTACCCTTTGGTAAACTAACATAGTCAACTGGACAATTACCATGTTCAATAGGTGAATCACGTATCAATGATCTATTTTCCATAGCTATGTTAAATTATCAGAGGGCAACCCTGTTGATGACTTTCTGTGTGAGTTGCGGATCAGAACATGCCCAACCTTGTGGACGTTCTCCGTCAGATGGGAAGAGCAGTTTCGGGAGGATCCAGACCTCATTGGGGCGCGGGATAATAATCATCATTCAGCGACATGATCCTCTTCGGGCTTTTTCTGTGAATTCTGTCATTGTAGTGACGAAACCAGATCACCAACCAGGTTACTCTCCAAATTGTCTATAGCAACGATCTAGAAGAGCCAGACTACGTCATTGATTCCATTCTGCAGCACTTGGGCTTAGCCGACACCAACTGTGACATCAACGACTTTATTTTCCCAGCGACGGGGCTGCAAACCCATCTTTGTCCAGCCATCGAAAGCCCGACCAGACGGGGCTGCTTGGGACGATGCTATCTTTGACAACGTCAGAACACACCTGATCTGCGACAAAGATCTTTTTGAGATGACGGATGATGCTCGTCGACATCAGCATCTTCTGCGCTTGGGACATTCCCAGACATCGTGTTTGGTTTGTGAATTTATGGATGTCTTGGGTGATTTTTCGGCTAGCCAGTTTGGATTGCCAGCTAGGCAGGTGTTGCTATTTTTTTCCAGCCATAGCCGAGGTCAAAAATGCGAGAAGAAGTTGGCCAAATTGGTACCTCGCATGCACAGAGATGGTGTTCATGCGACACGGAAGTTGTCACAGGTTGACGGATCCGGATATGGATCTTTTATTCGGGGTACCCAATTTTGGTGTGGTAAAGCCAATAATCCACAATATCTCCAGATATCTCCAGAAATGCGTGACATAAAGCCTCCAAGTTCTTGGGAAGTTTGTGACATTGGGTTGACCTTCCAAGTTGACAAAAAAACTGCTCTGGAAAAAACATGTTTTTTGTCTGTTTATAGGTAAATCATCTAAAACATATGCCCATTTCCATAGCTACAAGGTGGTGCCCCAGTGAGCTGTTCACGCTAAGTTGGTTTATATATAACTCCAATTTCACGAGGGCTGATGGTAGCTATATCGAACTAGTTGCTACAAGGTGGTGCCCCCCCAGTTATAAGTTGGTTTATAAACCCCATTAACTATAGATATATCTACCATAAACCATAGTTATTGGAGTTATAAACCAACTTAGCTAACTATGGGGCACCACCTTGTATGTCAAAATTACCGGAGGGTACCCATCCCCATCCACTAAAAAACCGAGGCCAACCCTGACGTCTGGCGTGAAGGAGGACGAAACAACACCATGCCACTGGCACTGGCCGAAAACTCCTGGGAACCAACTGGATTTTGCTGATTTAACGATCAAACATAGGGGTATGTATTGATTGGAGAAACGGTAACCATAGAATATAATTACTATATATATATAGATAACTTATATTAACTGTACACATATGTGTATCTCATAACCATCAAGATGATGTTTCACTGTGTTGGAAAATGGGGGATACACTGATACACACCAAATGACCAGTTAAAGAGGGAAATTTATCATTCACCGGTGAACTTAGGGGTCTTCAATTTTCAGACACACCCACTTGAATCTCTTATTTATTTATATAGGAATATATATATATATATATGTATTTGTCGAACGCTGATAGGCCATGATGTCGATTGGCCACGATTTGTTAGTTGATCCCATGACTTGTTTTTTTTTGAAAATTAGGTTTTGCAGAGTTGAGGGTTGCATCATTTAAGGTTTGGACAAACCATGACAAACCTATATCCCATTGGATCCATGGTGCTGCTATATATGGTAACATGGATCCCATCAATATACCCCAGTCATGTTAGCATATATATACCAGCACCATGGATCCTATGGGTATATATATATATACTTGGTGGCTCATCCCACTTAGTAAGTGGGTTATAACCCCAGTTATAAATGGGATAAGTAGGGTTAATCCACTCAAAAAACTGGGGTTATAACCCACTTACGAGCCGTGGG
>Ga0126342_10000811_pt1 | contig 38648 bp, 44 predicted proteins | sample Cyp1metagenome_FD_92528 | JGI IMG/M metagenome (GOLD analysis project Ga0126342, IMG submission 92528) | Coral microbial communities from Lord Howe Island, Old Settlement Bay, Australia - Cyphastrea 1 metagenome | ecosystem: Host-associated > Invertebrates > Cnidaria > Coral ...
AGATTAGACTTAGATTAGATTTAGGTTAGATTTAGGTTAGATTCAGATTAGACTTAGATTAGATTTAGGTTAGATTTAGGTTAGATTCAGATTAGACTTAGATTGGATTTAGGTTAGATTTAGGTTAGATTCAGATTATACTTAGATTAGATTTAGGTTAGATTTGGGTTAGATTCAGATTAGACTTAGATTAGATTTAGGTTAGATTTAGGTTAGACTTAGGTCAGATTCAGATTAGACTTAGATTAGATTTAGGTTAGATTCAGATTAGACTTAGATTGGATTTAGGTTAGATTTAGGTTAGATTCAGATTAGACTTAGATTAGATTTAGGTTAGATTTAGGTTAGATTCAGATTAGACTTAGATTAGATTTAGGTTAGATTTAGGTTAGATTTAGGTTAGATTCAGATTAGACTTAGATTAGATTTAGATTAGATTTAGGTTAGACTTAGGTCAGATTCAGATTAGACTTAGATTAGATTTAGGTTAGATTTAGGTTAGATTCAGATTAGACTTAGATTAGATTTAGGTTAGATTTAGGTTAGATTCAGATTAGACTTAGATTAGATTTAGGTTAGATTCAGATTAGACTTAGATTAGATTTGGGTTAGATTTAGATTAGATTAGATTTAGATTAGACTGATCAGACTAGACCAGATTAGACTAGATTAAGTACAGTATAGTATGGCGTAGTGTAGTATAGTATAGTATAGAATTACAATAGCATAGTATATATAGTATTAGTATAGTATAGTATAGTAGGTCGAAAGATAGATAATTAATCCATATTCCATTATATTCCCCTACTTAAATCGACCTTTTTCATCCTTTTTCTCTCTCCATCACTGTCTCTTTGAAAGTTTCGCATCCCATCTCCCAGCCCTTCCAATTCCAGAAATTTATCAGAGGTTATAGTTTTCCATTGGTCCATTGGTTGTTCCGCGTGTGTCCATATTTTTCCATGGCTTTTTCCATGGTTTTTTCCGTTTTCCGCTGTCCTGTCTCTGCAACTTGGCATTGCACGCCCGTTGCGCCCGTTCCAGCAGCGCCAGCCCCCGCTGCGCCAAGTCCGCCTCGCGCGCCGCGGCGGCGCTGGCGACGAGGAAACGGCCCTCGGCCAATGGATGGCTCGTGGTGGCCAGGATGGAGGACTGCAAGGCCAACCTGAGCCATGGCCATGGCGAAGTGACATGGAGATCTTGGAGATACATGTGTCAGACACAAGTAATTAGTATATGAATTATCTTAATGTTCTTTGGGATATCATTCAACGAGATATTCATGACTATTCATGTAAATATCATGGGTCAATTTGACATGAAAGTATTGTAGGGATGTAGCAGGGATGTAGCAGGGAAATTAACTACCGTAACAGAATTGGGTATATCACCCAACTCACAATGAACTAGGTGGTTGCTGAGCCAAAAAAGAAAAGTCACCCGGGATATTGACATGTTTCAGAATGGGAAGTTGAGCCAATGATTTGATCAACTGGCGCCATCCGGCACAAAAATATGCAGTTCAATTATGTTCAATTGGGATGGCAATCCCATTACCATGGTTGAAACATGCATTTGTTCAACCATAAGGAAGAGGACAAAAATAAAATTACCATCTGGTTATTTAACATAGCCATGGAAAATCACCATTTATAATAGGTATATAAACCATCTATAAATGGGCCATTTTCCATGGCTATGTTAAATAACCAGAGGGTAAAACGCGAAAATCTTCGAAGCGCAAACCAGCCACAGCGGTTCCACATGGTTGAAACATCTGGCCGACACCGGCACGTTGGAGGTCCAAGAGGATGCCAAATTCAGCACACTCCGAGTTTGTCCATTCTGAGTTTTCCTGGCTGGTGGTATACCATGGTATACCTACCCCTCTGAAAAATATGAAAATTATGAAAGTCGGTTGGGATGATGACATTCCCAACTGAATGGAAAAATAATGAAAAATATGGAAAGTCATAAAATTCATGTTCCAAAGCACCAACCAGTTTCTGATGTACGTCCGAGACCAAGGCATCACAGCATTGGAAAATGGATCCCAACATCTGCAGCTGCAAGGCCTTTTGCTGCAACTCTTCCGGCAACTGGACCTGGATCTCATTCACCACATCGGCCACCGTCCTCAACAGGGGCCGTTCCAAGGTCGCCACGGCCTGTGAAAAGTCGTGGCTGGCCGCACCTGGTGGTCCCGGGGATCCCAGCATCGACTCCACCGTGCGCACGGCGCTGGATAAGCCGGACAGAGCTGAGTGGACACTGCTGTGAAAGCCCTCCTTCATACCTGAGTTTCGCGTGGTTCCATATGTTCCATTCAAAACATGTGGAGTACAAACATTACAAACATGTGCCAGTTGAAACTTAGATATCTGTTCTCTTCTTGGATTCTGGGATGTTTCTTGAACGTGGAAAATCAATAAAATCAAATAAAGACACCTTTTTTAAGTACTGAAAACAAACATCCGAGCTACCCTCAATGGGTCCCCACTGCCTCAATCGCCACAAGGCCTCGGCGCGTTTCTCCCAGGCGACGTCATCCTCCGGCAGAAGCCCGGTGGTCAGCAGGGAATGCCACCCCAAGCGACTGATGGCAGCGTCCATCCCATGCCTAGCCTCCAGCTGCCCGGCCACATCGTTGCGTTGCAGAGCGGATTCCAACAGCTCGATTCCTGGTGGAACCGTGGGGTAACCGTGGGGAAATGAATTGGATATAGGAAGTAGATTTACAAAGATGATGCTGCTAAGTATATGCTCCATGTATCAGTACTGTGAGGCACTGTGTGGTACTGCTTCAGGGAAACGCTTCAAGACAATGCATCAATGTTAAGTCTACATTAGATTAGTATAGATTAGTTTAATCTCAGGCTCTCAAATGGATGCTGGTGAAGTTGTCTTGCGCCAGTTCCGCACGCGCCAAGCGAGAGGATGCATGACACCACTCACCCTGGCCATAGAGAAGTTCATCGTCGGGAAGCTGTCTGGCAAGAGCATGCAACAGGTCAACTTCCTTGGTGATGACAATTCATGACAATTCAAAATGCAAATACCACGCCAAGATACGCCAAGCAAAAAAAAGGATCCAGAAAGGGGATCCTAATGGACTTAAATGGACTTAAATTGACTTATATCAGAATAGCATGCCCAAAAATTCAGGGGACAGACCTGCCACCTTTTGGGCTCAGGAGAAACCAGAATCGCTCTCTCTCTCTCTCTCTCTCTCGGTGTCACAGCGTCCCGCGCTGGAGGCTGAAAGAGGGCTTCCACCCCCAGGCCTCTGGAACTAACGCTTTCCAAGGCTTCCTGCCATCGATTCTCGGAGATTCATTGATGTTCACCGTGGTCACTGGTATGGTTTCGGGGTATGGAGAGTAAAACTTCAAACTGGGTCTGGAGAGGGAAACATCATGAAACATTTCTGCCTTGCATATCCTTGCATCATATGGAACAATCAAAATCAATGCGGTGTCAACAAAGGACTATAAACTAGTAGGATTGGCATGGAGGTTCGTACATAAGGTCAGCATCTCTGCAACAAACAAATAGTCGACAAATGTCGACAATCCAGGCCTGCAAAGGCAAATCCGGTTTGGACCGCTGCAAGTGCAGCTCCAGCAGCAGAAATGCATTTTGAGAGTCCGAGATGCTTGCAGCACAGCTTGCAGCAGCGAACAAGTCCAAAGATGACCAGAAAGGATCCTCCGAGTCGTCTGGGAAGTGTGGAACCTTGGAACTTCATGAAACCCATTTCAGGCTGAGAGATTTGCCACCTACAGTAGAACCCATAGAGGGAAAAAGACAAAGCAAGAGAACAACAAAACAAAAGAGGCCCATTTCAATTAAAGCTTGTCATACTTTTTCTCCAAATAGGACCTCGGACCTTCCGTATCATCAAAATTCCAAAAGGCATTCTGCTGCTGATGCAACTGAGCCACGGCTCGTTTTTTCTGAGCCCGTTGGTGCACACGAATGAGGTGCAAGGCATGCAACAGGCATCTTGCCTGCGGCTGCTGGCGAGACGTGCTCGCAACCTGCTTGAAGAAGCCCGTGAGGTCCTGGCCGGGCCATCCTAGCCATGAGCCCATCCCGATTCCATTGGCATCCCGATGCATCGCGCCTTGGCTAAGGAGGACCCACTCTTGGGCATGTTAGCAGCTTTCACCAGCAGCAGCACCAAAAGCCGTTGGGAGAACCACAGCGAGTGCTTCGCCAGAGGCGCGCAGGCCGTTAAGACCGCCGTGCCGGAGCCGTCCCAAACGGAAGAACCTCGCAGCTACTACCGGTGTAACCGGTACATGGTGGGCAGGGATTGGTGCTGGGTACATGGCCCTTCCATGGTGTCTGACCAATGTTTATAACTCCTGAAGTGACTACCTGAAGGCTACCTGAAGGCTAAAAGACTGCTGAGATTGAAGTGCTCCATGGAGGCATGCTAATATCTGACCAGCTTGGCACTAAGGAACAGTCACAACCATGAAACTCGACGCCATCCAACGGTGCTTCACTCTCTCTCTCTCTCTCTCTCTTTCAGCTTGGATCTTGGATCCCACAGCTTCCCCATGTGAGCCATCGACAACGATACCCATCATGGTAAAAGGAGATGGCTCACGTGTCGGATGCATCCACTATTCTGGGTCAAGATAGTGCTGAAAGTTTCTATCGCTACGTCTGAAACCAACTGCTATAAGATATCCTAAAACAACCTATAACAACTTATAACAACTTATAACTCATCTATGCTGAGACAAGTCACCCAACTTCAGCAAGTGTGACAGCACTCCACTCATCCAGCTGGAGATATCCGCCTCTTGCCTTGTAAATTGCCAAGAGATGGTCCTTCCCACGTTGGATCCAGCCTGGATGCTGTTGGACCATGTGGTCGCCACCAAATGACTCAGCTCTTCCAAGTCTTCGCAGGCCAAATGGCACTTGTTCAACAAGTTCTTCAGGGTGTTGCGGGCCGAGTGGCACCAGCCCTTCCTCGGATGTTTTTTGAGGTTTTGGTAGAACTGCGAAAGTAGAACTACACCTCGATGTGTCCCAAATCTCAAGGCCGAAAAAAAAAAAAACATCCAGCCCCCATATCAATCAAAACCCACCGTCCCCAGCATTTATCCAGATATCTCCAGACATATGACATATCCAGATCCAACCACCAACCAACCACCAACCAACCACCAACCAACCACCAACCAACCACCAACCAACCACCAACCAACCAAGGCTTAGCCGCCCAGGCACTGGGTTGCCATGAGGTGCCGCAAGGCTCGACCCGCCAGCTGCCGCACCGCGCTGCTTTGGTGCGCTTGGAGGTGACTGGCACCCAGCAAGGCGACGCTGTAGAGGAGATCGTCCACCTGTGATCATGGAACTGGTGAATTGACTGGTGGTTAAATGGTGGTTAACTGGTGGTTAACTGGTGGTTAAATGGTGGTTAAATGGTGGTTAAATGGTGGTTAATGATGGTTGATGATGGTTAATGATGGTCAATGTTTGTTAATGATGGTTAATGATTGTTGATGATGGTTAATGATGGTTAATGGAACTGTTCCAAGAAAATTGATGATTTATTTACTGGTGAATGGTTAGTGGTCAAATAAAATCTCCGGTTATAATTCTCCGAGAATTAAACTATGACTTAATGTTCATTAAGAAGGACAGTCTGAGTAATCTGATAACTTACTATTGCTGATTGTTTTGATTCTGGGATCTGGTTATCTATGGGATCCGGATGGGATGACATGCGCTATATAGATATCTTATGAAAATTTATGAAATCTTGTTGCAGAATGTTGTGGATCTCGCTGGACCATAATGGCCAGAACTGGGTCATCCAACTGCGCGCCTGATACTTGGTGTCACTGAGCGCCCCCTCCAACTTATCTGAAGAGGTCTCACTCAAGGCCTGCGAACAGGACACTTCCTCACATTCGGGGTGATTTCGTTTTGCAGGTCTTCAACTGTCAACTTAGCCTTGGTATAGCCTTGCTTGGTATGTGCTTTATTTGAGAGCACAAGTACTTTGGGATGCTGGGCGATGGAAATGATGGAGAAAATCATGCAGTTCAATACTTCTCAATGTTGGGGAGGCCGATGGCTACTTCAAGTAACAAGAGTACATCAAGTGCCGGGCATCCTCCAAGTCTTAGAGCAGGTCCCAAGCTCTCCAAAAGGCATTGTATCATGCGTGCCAATTGATTCATCATGCTTCATCTGCAGTCAGTGCAGCAACTACGTCACGAAATGCTAGGCCTTCATAGCCACAGGCTTCAGGGAAGCAAGGCCCATAGCCAAGGCCTAAGCATGCGCATTTGAAATACCCAAACTGGATTTAGTTTGGCCCCACAGATTTCTGAAATCATCTGAAGATTCAGGGAAGTCCTAAAATGTCCATTTAAATATGTATAAAACTCCCATAAAAAATGTAAAACAGGGATGCTGGGACATTCCAGCGTTCAGTGTTGGTTGTTATGGTTTTTATGTTGTTGTTCAATGTTTCATCTTTACCTTTGATGTTTTATGTGGTGGGGGTTTGGGGAAATTTGTGCCAGTAACTTTCACTTGATGGTGTGGTTTAAGATGAATGGGGTAACTGTTTAGGTTGTTGGGTTTTATGTTTGTGTTTGGGCGGGTGGTTACTTCATAAAATATTTTATTAAGATATTATGAATTAATCATTTTATGCTGCCCAGTTTCCTATTCCATCCCAACAGTGTTCAATTACTCTTATTTGTGTTAAGCACGGTTTGTTTGTATCATTAATTTCATCCATTGCTATTGACAAAAGAGTTAGGTTGATAATCATAGTGTTGAATTCTCCATCACGGTTGAGTTCCTTTCCACAATCAACGATGACTTTTTTATCAGTGAGGTTTTCATACATATTTTTCATAATGTCAAATCTTACAAACGAGTATACTATCATACCATTAACTCATTCTGCTTCTTTCATCCTATCAATTACGTTCTTCCAAAATTTGTCTCCTTCCTCATCATCTGGTGAAGGCATAGGATGACACTTTACAAAGTCTCTAATCTCTTCATGTTCTTTTTTCTATTTGTTTTCTTTCCCAGTCACCGTCCTCACTATCACTACCAAAGTCAGCATATATATACCAATGTTATTTGTATCATTTTGTATCTATAACCTCAATTTTTGCTCTACGCATTTTTCTCTTACTATATATGGGTATTATTTCTTTAAGTATTTATCACTTTTTGTAGGTGCTCTTTTATTTCTTCTGCGTTCAAATATTGTTCATAACTGTTGAACAATTCTTCAACATATTCACGCAAGAAGATTTCCAAGATGTCGTTTACATTGAATTCCCTATGTCTAAATGTATAAGTCCAATAATTTTGAGGAAACCACCACTCACGCATTTCCTTACAACACTTCATATATGTAAGGTCGTGAAAGTTTTTAAGGAAGTGATGGGTAGTTTTCCATAGTTTTCCACTCTTTTTTACAAAAGACTTAATCGCCATTAAGAACAGTTTATCGTGTTTGAATTCTTGTTTGAGTTTGTATGTGTCCAGCAAGACATCTATTTCCCTTTTCATTTGTCGGACGTTTGTTCGGTTGGTGTTGGATAGATAGATTGGTGGCATCATCCTTGTTTTGAAGAAAAGTATTTGGTTAGCAACAAAATGACTCAAAAAAAAACCACCTGAAAAACATCAAAGGCGAAGATGAAACATTGAACCCCAACACAAAATCATAACAAGCAACATACAAACATATACGCCCTGAAACCCCCATTTATCCATTTTTTCCCACTTTTCTCATCTAAATCTTGCGAGAAGCCAGAAAAACTCATTAGTCCAAGCCGCCCTTGCCAGGTGCGGATCGTTGCGCAACTGTGTGGGTGAGCCCTGTGCCAAAAGCCGTAAGCTGGCGTACATGACCTGCCGGAGGGTCACAGTTTGAAGATAGATCCAGTGACCAAATTCCAGCTCGGTCATGCCCAGTGACCGCCATCCCCCGTCAGATAAAGATGTTGTTGCCGGTGACATCGGTCATATTCAGATTCCACATCACAACCCTCTATAGGTCGTAAAAATATTTGTGTGAAGGGAGCTCCAATAGTCAATCTTTGTCAACGTCTCCTTGCAATTTCCCCCTTGTCTTCCTGGAATCTCATGTTTTCCATCCATTGTTCCTATACGTTCCTATATTTTCCTATATTTTGTCGAGTTTTTGTGGCCCATGTTGGCAAGTGTTGCAGGCTGACCACCACCTCCCGGCCTCCTCAGCAGCATCGTTGCTATTCTCTGGAAGGCACCGCACGATGCAGCCCACATCCGGGGAGGATGGAGGACCCCAGCACAAGTCCTGCTAGGAAAACTGCAAATCAAACGAACGACTTTTTGGACGAGGGAGTGGAACAAATGGCAAGGATTTCAAAAAAGAAAACTATATCTCAAATCTTGAAAATCCTGGTTTACTTTACATAAAAACGGCTTGGCGCCAAACTGTAGCCAAGCAGCTGGAGCCAATGGCGCCAATTGCTTCAGCGCGTCTTCTGGAGTCAGCCTAGCGATGATTAAAAAACCAGAGCTAAGTTTTCGAATCATTTTGAATCAGAATCATTGTGAAATATTGTGAATCCAGTACAAATACTAAAAGGCTAAATGAGTTTATCCAAAAAACCACCCGAAAAGCCTCACCCAACTTCATCCAAAGCTTCCAGATGGGTGCCAGCTGCCAGCCATCCCCAGCCATCCCCAGCCATCCCCAGCCCCGCCTGGCACTGGCCCCGCGCCGCAAGCGCTTGGCCGAGCGCGGGCCGTCAGGCAGCTCCAACTGGGCCGCCGAGGCCACCAGTTTCTGCGCCTCCAGCACCAACCTGCGAGGGCAGTCGATCTACTTATTAAGATGAATGAATTCGAGTCTTTCATATCTATAATTATATATTTTATATAAATATATAATATATAATATATAATATAATAATATAATATTATGTAACCTATCTACCTATCCATCCATCCACTGGCACCTCGGTAGGATGGCCTCCAGCTGCAACTGGAGCCACAGCACGCCCTCCTCGGCCTTCAAGGCCTTCAGCACCGCCAGCAGCGCCGTGAGCGCCGGGCTGCGCTCGGCCGGGCCGGCCTCACCTGGAAGGATCAGAGCTTGGAACATGCCTAGGGCCCTAGGGGGCCTAGGCTGCGGTGGAAATATGGTGAAAAATGGATTGGTTTAAGGGGAAATCTGCAGGAAACCATGGTTTTTACCATCAAATCCTGTAAATTGTCCCATCATCCAATTCTTTGAATGGTGAAAAATGGTGAAAAATGATGGGACAACTGGGACAACCATGGAGAACTTGAAGATCTTGGAGGAAATCAGCATGCATCTTGATACATTTTGAAGATATCACGGATCATGATGATACAGTGATGCACACGATTTGATATGTTTTGATATGATGAGATGATTCCAATGTCGTGCAAACCAGTAGTCCGCTTGATCCACCACTATTGCCATCATGTATACACTACAAACAATTGTATAAAAGCTCTATGCCGTGCCTCGCACTGCTTCGGGAGGGGAGCTTGACCATTCATGTTCCACACTTGACAGCATCAGCTGCAAAGTCTCATCTCGATGTCTCACTAACTTCATGAGTCCATTGGACTTGTGGGCGGCAGCCGCGGCGATGGCATCTGCAACAATGCGACCTGGAAGAGAAGATTCGCCGTGTTGATCATCCAAAAGTCAGTCACAAACTGAAGGACTGTAGACTATAGATAATATATATATATGTGTGTGTGTGTGACTAATATGGCACGAGGTGGGCATCTCAATACCCACACAAATGCCCCCACACATATTCATCATCATCATCATCATCATCATTTACGAGAAATCAGGAGTTTTTTGTTGGCAGAACTGCAGTGCTTCCAAGGCACTCAGCTCCACCCTCTGCTTGGGCGGCATGGTGTGTTGCATCATGGCCAACACCAGGCGTAGGCGGCTGCCGCTCAAAGGTCCCACCCAGGCGATGAGACTTCGCCACAACGACAGGGTGGTCTGTGGGAGGTGCGAAGACCACGCGCGGATCACGGGGTCCAACAGGAAGAGCAGCTCCCGGAAGTGTTTCGACACAAAGGCCGACGTATCCAGCCACTCCACCTGGTGGAAGATGGTGGAAGGATGGCGTCCAACGAGATTCAGATTCAATATGATTCAATGTTCATTGGCATTCTTTGGCTGCAAGCGCGGTCTTGAACAATGCTTGTAGATGTATTCCATTCGGTGTTTCTGATACATCATTCAGATATCAGCTTTTGACCCCTGCCCCGACGTGGCGTGGCCTATGTTTTCCTTGTGGCTACGGCTCCTGCATGCTCCTACATGCTCCTACATATTGGCTTTATCTGAAACCGGGGCGCCCAAAATTTCATGATCACATATGATCATTGATCATATCTGATCACTAAGAATTTTCCCATATTTTCCCATATTTTCCCAATTAAAAGTGGCCATCTGAGGCCATAAGCATCCCATTTTCATTGGAGTTGCACCTGTGGAGCAACCTCCCGGAAGGCGGCGGCAATGGTCTCGGCATCCACGGCATGGGGACTTCCAAAGGTCAGAAAGGGAAGCTGCAGCGCAAAGGCGAAAATATGACTGGCCTGGCGAAGAAGTTACTGGCCTGGCAAGGGCACCTGTTGATGATTGTTATTTATTGTTTATTGCTGTGTTCATCTGAGATCTGCTCAGGATATGTCAATCCGACCATTCCCATAGACATCATAAATCAGAAATGATCAGCAATGCTACAGCTGCTACAGGACACTTAAGCTGCACAGCTTCCCTACACTCAGCATCTCCACTGATTGACCTTGCCTTGCTCTTCAGGAGCTTCACCACTTGCTGCTCTCCAAAGCGCTGATGCAATCGCTCCAGGCTCTTCCGCAGTGGAATGACACATGCCGCCAATGGCACCAACAGCAGTTCCAGGAATTCTGGAGATTTGGGCCCCATGCCACAACCTGAGGACTCATGATGTCATGATGTCATGAAAAGAAGCTGAGGGTGGCCCCCTGGCCAGTGACATAGGAAGAAAATGGATGAAAATTGGACATCCCGAAACACTCTGGCTCAATCTTAATGTCAACAATTTTTCGCCCACCATCATCCACGCATCGTCTAAGTTAACAGTTAACATTAAATCAGATTGAATTCAAGCGCACTCGGAAATGACCAAGTCTAGGTAGAAATCCTCCATCCTTGAGCTTTCCAGGTCCCATCCTTCGCCGGCAAGGGGGGCAACTTTGGACCAGCAACAGGGCGCCAAATCGGAGACTTGATCCAAGTCTTCAGCCAGAACCATGGCACAAACCGCCGCTGCCAGATGTCGGCCGAAGCCCCAGCGCTGTCCTTCGGATGACATGGGAGGAGCTGAAATCAATGGCAAAATGATCAAAGTGAATGGCGCTGCGGTTTGTGAACATGTATGATACTGTATGACTGTATGATGATGATTTAGGATTTATGATCATTTGTGATCATCTTTGAACCTTGCACCAATTCTCTTGCACGTTGACATTGTTCACACTTTTCACATTGCAAATCGTTGCCCTTATCTGCCAGAAAATGCTCAGACAACAGATGTTTCTTCAAACATCCCAGAAAAGATAGAAAAGCGGAAATAATCCTATCATATCCTGTCCTTATTCATTGGATTGCTTCAACGGAAAACTTACATACTGGTACGTGTTCAAAACCATGTGAAATAATGTGATTATCGTCAACTATCGGGCCCATAGGCCCATAGTTTTTTTGGTAGGTTTCCCCTTCAACGTCTTGGGATCCACCAACATCTTTCGGCTTTCCCTTCCCTTCTCTCCTTTGCCCGGCCGGGTGGGTGTGGTATCCGCCAAGCCCATGTCCACCAGGGGCACTTGCGTCAAGCTGGCACCTTTCACCTGGCGCTATACACAGCTTGAGAGGGAGACGACAGATGGAAGTTTCCCCCGATGGTGACACCCATGGTTTGGGGATTCCCCATCTAGAGAAACCCGCGTATATGGTCAGAGATGGATAGATAGATAGATAGATAGATAGATAGATAGATATAATATATATATATATAATTATATACCATTATATACCCATGATGGGGATATACACCTAAGAACTGGATTTGAATCCAGGGTGGTATCTTGAAGAAACTGGGATGAACTCACGACTTTCCTGGATACCTGCGACTCAAACATTAGGCCATTGGCAGCACGGTGACTCCAACGCCTTCAGCAGCGTTTGAAAAATAGGGGCGCGGAAGGTCAACGCCAGTGGTGAGAGATCTTCCACACTGGCGATTCCCAGCTCCTGGGTGCTGAAAACGGCACTGTGCCATTCGGCTGGTCTTCTATCGTGCTGCAATAATTTTACAAAATGAATTGAATTGTGTTACATCATGTCACTATATTACTATATCATTGTTATATCATATATCGTTTAAATAATTTTAAATATATGTTCAATATATTCGAACCATAAAATAGCACATGTTGATCGATTTGGGTGGAATCTATCCCCTCAAAACCTCCCCATTTGCACAAAAAAAACGCTCCTCATCCAAGACCTTCAGCGCCTTGCGCGCCAGCGGCCGCAACACCACTGGAGGTGAAGCGCAGAAGGCAGGCAAGACTCGATGCATGTAGCCCTGTTCGATGATCCAACTGAGATCACGGAATGTAAACCGATGTAAACCGCTAAACTCTGAGTAGGAGAGTATGATGGAGTATGTAAACTTTTCGAGATTTGGAGAAAACCGGACTTGATGCGAAAGTAGGGAGCTAGAAGCACTGGAAAATTGGCCCATCATGTCATCATGTCATCATGTCACCAAACAAGCATCTTTGGAACACTTGGACAGCATTGAATGCACTGGTCATCACTGGCTGACTGGCTGCCTGGCAACAGGAAATGGCAATGGCCACTTGAAACGCCACCAGCGCGCAGGAATTGGGCAGATTTTGTGTTACCAAGATCTCACTGGAGAAGTCCAACACTGGTCGAAGTTCATCAAAGACCTGAAACAGGGCGCTGCAAAAATGTGGATGAATATGAAGCACCTTGGGAATCCTTGGGATACCAACAATCAGCGCAGGATCCTGGAACACAAAACATCAGAATATACAGTGTTCTATAGTAACTATAGTATATGCTGAGATGTCTCTTTTAATTTTTATCCTTTTTTTGCCAAGCCACTTCTCATGCAATCCGGTCTTGCATCTTGCCGCCAAGCTACTGCAGTGCTGTCAAAACATTCAAATAGACTTGAGATGCAACTGTTGGACACTTCAAGTTGAACTTCTCGGCATGGATCCTTCAAAATGAAGTCTGGTACCCAACCTCATCACAGGCTGTGGAAGGCTGACGCATGCTCAGACAGTCAAATCGGAAGCCAAGAACACATGAGCTTGTGACTTGTGTTCATACAATGTTGATTCTTGACCTAGACTTTGTAACAAACATTCCTACTGTATCAATCAAAACGTGCTCATTTCCTGGCAAGTATGAAGTGCGCAGTGAGGTTCTCACTCTGACTGGTCTTACACAGTGCCACACACAACACTCTCGAAGCCAGAAGGAATGGAGTTGGGTATAGTTTGGTGTTCAGTTTCTCCAGGTTTCATCAGGTTTCTACTGAATTCTATCAAAGATTATCAAAGTCATCCCATTTCCCCAGCTGGGACCTGGTGGGACATGGTGGGACCAACTTTGGATTAGGGACTCATGCAGCAGTCGGCAGCGGCTTTCACCTCTTCCTGAGGACGTAGAAGGCGCAGGCTGGTGGTTAGCACCTGAGCCACGGCATGGTGACCTGGTGCCTGGGTACCCCAAGATGAGAGTGGCATTGTTGAGATCAACATGGACCGAATCGAATGCTGAAAACTTTCACGGGACCCATGGACTTCTTTGGCATGATCTTCATGCTGCTTTTGGTTCCTGTTGACTCATTTCAGGATGAGAGCTTCTGCAGGCTCAACGTGGAGGTCTAAAGACTTGCTGCAGCCATTGCCATGCCAACTTGTTGGACCTTGCCTCTAACATCAAGGATTCTTGGGAATCTGATGGAATCTGCACAAGGGGACCCACCCGACGCCAGGATGCAGATGCCAGAGCAATCTTGCAGCGCCCATTGGGATGAAAGCTGTTGGCCAATGCCTCGCCGGTGGTTTGTCATGACTTTTGCATGATGTCCAACCACCCAAGCACCAGCAACGAAGTGTATGATTGCAACGTGTCACAACACAGGAAACTCATTGGAATTAGATGGAATTACTAGGAATTGCCGGGGCTTCAGCATTATCCAAACATCTGCAAGAAGCACTGCTGCCTCCACTTGCGCCTGCAAGCGCGAGGGGCTGCCTCTCTCTGCCTGGCATTGCGAGTGGGGAAACCAACATAACACGGGGAATGACTGAAAATGGCACTATTAAAATACCACTCGAACCATCTCCAGGCCCATCTCCAGCTGAGCCGATATGAACCAAGATGAACTGAGCCTTCCCCCAGAGTCGCTGCATCAGCCGGCGCTTGACATCCTCTGTCCCAATAGATTTCTCCAGGACCAGCAGAATGCGCTGGATGGAGGTGAAGAATAATTCCTCAGCTAACTGAAAGTTGGACCGGCAAAGACCAACAAGGGACGCACTTAGAACATCGAACATCTTAGAACATCCTCCATGGGTGATTTGTTGTTTGTTTTCCAGGCTTCCAGGGAAATCGTGTAGTCAGATGGCGGTGGGTGTGGCTCCCCAGTGCTGGGACGCAGATCTGTGATTGCAAAAAAAATGTTGCTAGGCCCAAGAGAGCCACCTCGAGGTGCAATCTTTTTGGACAGATTTAAATGGCCAGTTGGGGAAACTGGCGATGGGCATCTTTCGGAAGACTCATGAAATGCCAATGCCAAACAGAACAAATGCCTATATACTGTCTCCACAGCACAGCAACCAGCCACACGTCGGCTCTGTTTCTGCGCAGAATGAAGGGATCTGGAACCACCCGTCAAGGTGTCGTTAATTAAATCGGAATTTCATGCAAACCATGTGGGAAACGGCGGAAACGGGATGATAGAACATGAATCAGCTCAGACCTTCCGTCTTTCACGGAACAGGCATAGCAAGGCCTGTGGCATTCTGCGGTCACTCGTCAACTGTCAGCCTTGACGCTTGGGGGCCGCGATTGTCGTTGGACGATGGCAGCTTTTAACTCCTCGAAAGTCACCTCCTGGCCATTGGTGGAGATTTGCCTCAGGGCACTGCTCACACTGCCAGGATGGGAAAAGTGGTGCTATTGCAGATTGATGCAGCATGCAGATCCTCCATGATCCTCCTAGGTGGTCCCGGAATACGGCCACTACAACCCTCTCGCATCTACCCGGGAAGCAGGTAAGAGTCATGATGCTATGGAGATCAGAGGGACCTGTCATTGCAATCTCTGGTCAGCAACAAAGTTATACGACATCAATCAAATCCACTATTTTAAGTTCATACAAACCGAGTCATGGTAAGGTCAGCTCTGTTTCATGATTTTCATGTGAATTTCGCGATATTTCTCCGTGGTCTCCAACACTGGGATGAAAAGGTCGCAACGTGCCTCACGATTTCACTGGCTTTCATCTCATTTCCTGGGTGTCGCAGCGATCATCGCATCTGCCATGGAATATATGGAATTCGAATGAATTCGACCACAGTTGGAAATACAACCATACAATCCATAAAATGCCATAAAACAAACCTATGAAGACTCAACCCTTGCAGTCACGAGTCCCCCTGTGAGTAAACGAGAGCCTGCCTTCACACCATTTCCGAAGCCCAGCTTCACATGGAACAGCACCAACCAACGAAACGAACAAAACAACCTAAGACCTAAAACAACACTTCATCAAAAAAATCAAGTACGACATTCAATACATTGCAAACATCATCCAACATCAGCACCAAAAATACCACGACCTCAGCCCCAAACAACATAATTCAACGATCCATAGCCATGGAATCCCATTCCAAATAGCCATAAAATCCATGGGACGTCCAAGGCTCCAAAGGGTCCCGGTGCCTCTCCTCCGGCCTTATCCGCTCCACTGCTGCCGCTCTCCGCCTGCAGCGCCTTCTCCAACTCCGCCGCGCCCAGCACGCCGCGGTGGTCCTCCCCGGCGGCGCTGAAGACGCGCCACAGGGCGTGGTCCAACAAATCCTCCGCCAACTCCGAGCAGTGCAGCTCCAGCAGGCCATAGCTAAAGGAATGGCTGTCGTCATCAGAAAAGGCCTTCAAGACCTCAACATGAAAAAAAAAAACACATTGGAAAATATAGGAAAATGGTGAAAACAAGGTATGACATCTACATGTGTGTCAACAAAGTGTTGAGATCAAAACGAAAACACGCAAAATTGGAGTGTGCGAGCAGCACAGAAAAATGCATAAATCGCCACAAATCAAGCTCATTCCACAATGGACCTCTGATCCTGAAAACCACCCAATCGCTGATATATCTGTTGGGTCCTCCCGTTTCCAATGCTGCCAGGATCCTTCTCCATTCCCTTCTCGGACATGCCCAAGCTTTTCAGTGCAGCTTCGGCATCTTTGACTGGCACTGTCATCCTCTTTGGGCCTAGAGATGGGCAAGAATCAGAATGAATCACACACCAACATATCTCCACTGGGTCCCCGCGGGGTTTTCTGTGACATTTCAGTAACATCTATCATTATCATGTCATTATCTACAGTGAATCTACAGCATTCGCAACCATGGTTGCCCTCAGCTCCAACCCGATCCAAGTGGCAGGAACCAAAGGCGTGTTCCAGAGCCAGGGCTGCGCCGATGGCGGAGAAAGGACTGGTGATCTGCTCCGAAATTGCCAGCCCTGCAGTGATCTCCTGCAACTTGGACCTGTGGTGCGACTTCCTGGCCGGTTGACGGCTTGGGGCCGTGGCTGGGGCGGCTGGGGGTGCACTTCAGGCGATTTTTAATGCGGAGAACCATGGGAAGTCTAACCCCCAGTTGAGATATATCCACAACTATGGTTAGATAACACCCCGTCCGGTATGTCCTGCCTGTAAGAAAAGCTCATGAATAAGATATATTGGGCATATTTCACCAGAAAAAAATGAGCATTAAGAAAAACTGAGAAGCGGCCCAGTTCTGATGACATTCAAAAGCTATGCACCCAGTGCTACAACATGCATCTTAGTAGCTCACTCTCTTACTTGTAGTAGCTTCCAAGGAACCTCCCCAAGTGAAAATATGCACCACTGAACCTTCACATAGAAATAGCACCTTTGAACGTTTCGAATGTTTCGAATGTTTCGATCATGTTCGAGCCAAGTGGCAGCAAGTTTCCCAACGCTTCCATTGGCACCGCCACATCGTGGGAATCCTCCGCAGAGAGCCAGGAATGGCGCAGACACTCCGCCGCCGAGGGCCGGGACTTCAAGTCCCAGGACAACATCTGCGCGCAAAGCGAAGCCGAGGAGGCGGAGGGCAACATGCGCCAGTCGGGTTCCAAAGCAGAATACCTTGGCATTTTGTGAAAGCTATGCAAGTTTCAGCCCGCGGGGATTGAAGATTCAAGGATGAAAAACTGGTAGATGTCAAGTCAAAGGGCCAAGAACCTTTGATGGAAATATGATGGAAATCTAGAAAACGTTTCCATGAGAAGCTCGTAACTTCATATTCAACCTGCATTGTGCATGGCATTCCAATTCCACCTTCCCATCTTCACCAAGCGTCGATGCTGATGGGAGCAAGCGACCCCCAGGATCGCCGTCGAAGGGATGCCGGCCAGACAGCAACATGAAAATCAGACAGCCACAGGACCAAACATCCAACAATGGAGATGGACATTGACGCCTGATGGACGGGCCATTCACCCAAGACGTGTGCTGCTGAATTTTCTCCATTGGGGATCCTATCCGATCATATTGTGGCGTTATTGAAAGCCAACAAAAATCAAAAAGAAATATGACAACAAGTCAAAAAATAGAAAAGCGCCACCCAGACTCCAATCTGGAGTCATTTTCATCTCAGCTTTCTGCAAGGCTGGCGGCGCCGCCGGCAGACCAGCCAAGCCCAGGTCAGCCAGCACCAACTGCGGGGCCATCTTGGCGTCCGTCTGTGCGGACAACAGCAAACTGGTGAGTCGCAGATCTCCATGGACTAGGCTGTGCGGTCCTGGCAGCTCAGTCTGGTAACTGAGATAATGATGATGTATAGAAACATACATAAATATCATAAATACATAAACAAAATTATCATGTGATATCATATGTATATGTTGTTGTAATTTAGCAAGACTGAGACGCCTTGCCAAAGAAAAACCTAGGGATCCTGGTTGCCACTATTCCTTGCCCCAGTCTTTACCCCGACTCCATCTGATATCTCTGATGAATCTCCCTTTTCAGCACCAATCAATGCATTGGTTTAAGGGAAAATCTACAGGAAACCATGGTTTTTACCATCAAATATGCGGGGTTTCCTGTAAATTTTCCCGTCATCCAATTCTATGAACCAAGGATCTCATCTCATGACAATGTCGAAACGCCTCCAGTAGCTGCCGTGCAATCTCCGCCAGCCATCCCACGCTCAGCCCTTGGTTGCTCCAGTGCCATTGCTGCAGGACGTTCACCAACTCTACCGATTCCACCGGCTCAAGGACGATGTAAATGTTATTGAAATCCTCGAAGCTGGCTATGACCTCCAGGGAAAACCATGGGAAAAGATGGGAAAACATGGGAAAACATGGGAAAACGTAGGGAAAACACCAGTTGAACAGTTGGAAGCTGATGAAGCTGATGAAGCTGGGATGTTGGGCTATCCATTTTAATAAAACATGCCCAACTAATAGGTGATGGGAACTTCCCGGCCTGTGGGATGGCAGGATGCTCAAGACCACGGAGCATCTCCACCTCTGCTCTCACCAGATCTGAGGGAGCAGGAACTTTGTCCTTGCACACTTGCCTGCAGGCAGATTCTGTTGATACATCTATATACATCATTATACATCTGACCTGCAAGGCGACCTCCAAGTTTGTCAAAGTCTGGTAATTTCTGCACGAACGTCCCAAAAGTTTTTACGGAATCGTCTTTGCCAAATCTGAGAGGCACCGTGTACAAAGTCGGGATCGTCATGGATGAAAAATAACGGGAGTGGAAACCACCAGCCAGTGAAATTGGATGGATTGAATACCCTTCTTTTGCTTCTGAAATCCCCCATTTCTGATTAGTAAATCCCCATGTTTGATGCTCAACCCCCATTTTTGCAGTGAAATCCCATGACATCCCGATTTCTTGCAGTAAAATCTTGTCAAATCTGGTAAAATCATGATTTTATATGGTCAAAACATGTAAAATATGGAGAAATATAGCATTCTTCCAGGCCTGCAAATGTGCTCCTCTCGGGTGAGCCGGCTTCTGCACCTGTAGCTTTTCCCCTGCATGCCACGGGAGTGGAACTCAAAGCTGCCATAAAGCCTTGGGTGATGTCCGGTCGGCATGGATTGATCGTCAAAAAAGTGTAGGGAGGATACAAGCGGCTATCTTTATAATATTATTTGTATGTATGATATAATGTGATATATTATATGATATATATATATATTGATATGTTATGTATGTGCATCGGTGTGTGTGTGTGTGTGCGCGTGTCTACTGTACGAGGTAAAATACTATAAAATACTTATATATGATTGCACATAGATGAAATGGCTAAGTTCTAAGGGGTTGCAAGGTCTTCGTTCTTAAGAGTCCAGAAATCAAAAGCCAACATCAATGAAGCCTATCAAAAAAGAAATGTCAAGACTTTAGATACAATATATATTATATAATACTATATATATACAGTAATCTGTAATATATATATGTGTGTGTGTGATGTAATTAGGTTCAAGTGGCTCCTTCAACCTCTTGGAGCCACAGTGCACGGTCCTCAGATTCCGCAGGAAGGCTGCAGGGGCATACCTGTCCCGCAGGTAGCGCAGGGTGGCAGCGATGAGCTCGGCCAGCTCCGGGGCACCGATGACGTCGCCGGGGCCGTACAAGCCATGCCGGGCCAGCATCGCGCGCCACCAGCCCTGGCAGTCCTGACTCTTGTCCTCCACCTGGATGGCCCAGGATGATGATAGGATTGCAAAATGGGAAAAAAACGGGATGGTTATGTGGAGGATTGAAAAGCTGGCTAAAATTGGATTGACCATGACAGTAAGTGTGTATAAGTGGGTAACTTATAATTATAATATACCTAAGATGTCATAAGTATCCATACATCATACGTCATAAATGCAAGTAGCAGAAGAACACATAAGCCTTATTAAGCTGGGCCTGCTGTTGATCACGAAGACCCTTCTGTTACTAACATCAGTTCTCAGCCCGCCTCTTCCTGGTTCGCAATCTTCACCGCTTTCCGTGCTGGCGAGGATGCCAATCCCAGTTCCAACAAAGTAATGGTGGGGTTCATGTTCACTAACTCCTCCCATCTCACAGAGCTTCCACCCCGCAAGCGGCTCAGCAACTGTTGGCAAGTGGCCTCCACAGCTCCTGGTTCACCCAGGATCCCAGCGAAGCTCACGAAGCACGGATCCTCCACCAGCACGGCCACCTCCGTGGTCGGTGTCATGTGGGGCGCTGCTGTGCCATTGTGAGGAAGCTGGGAGGTGCGGGAGGCCAAACGGGGCGGCAACCTGAGTTGTGGCACAAGGGATGCAAATTCCTTCATTCGATACAGTTTTACAATTTAGATATATATATATATAGGTATAAAATGGTATAAATACAAAATATTATAAAATGGTGTGGGATAGAATGAGATAGCGATATTGAAACTGATGTCTTGGATGCGTTTGGGTATTACATGGTATTACACCATTCTCAGGCAAAGGCAAACACATATCAAATATATATATATATATATATTATATGGAATGAGGTTCACCAGGCTTGGAGCGTTTGAACAAGCACTTTTTGACTTTCCTGTGTTGGGGCTATGGCAGTTTTATAAGACAAATTTGAAAAAAGAAAAGGCAGTGTCCCGATGCTTCCACCCAAACTTTTGCTGAAAAATCCGTCGGGTAGCTGCCCTGCAGAGGTTTGGTCCTCAGAAACTTTCCCACCCCTTCCAGGTGGAGCTATTGATGGGGTGGCCTTCCCCCGCGATGCTTGGCGTTTCACACCAGGCGCTTTGGGCGAAGGACGAGAGGTGGTGCGAATCACACAGGGCTTGGGTGCCGGTTGTCGTTGTGGCGTGGCCGCCTTGGGGTTCACCTCCATTGGCAAGGGCCTTGGGGTCATCACCGGCACGGTGCTGCGCATGGCACCCGGCATCACGCGTGGGGTGACGGTCTTGATAACGACTGGCCGGGGAGAAGGGCAACGTTGCAACTGGCCCATTTCGGCCAAAGCGGCTTGAGGAATTTTGGCAAAGACTGGAACTGGTGGCAAGCCCACTGGCGACAATGCCCGCTCCCGTGGAGAAGGAAGGTGACTAGACATTGGTTGCAATCGGCAAGGTGTTCCGGCTCGTGGTGACACCAGCTGTTGCCCTGGCATCAGTGGAGTGTGGGCCTGGGCACTTGGAACGCCAGTGGCAGTACCTCGTGGGGATAAAGATCTGGGTGGTGCCACTATGGGTGGAGAGACCGGCCCAGACATGGAAGACCGGGAAGGCACAGCTGGCGGCGACACAGCCCGTTGAGGTGCTACAGTGCCAACAGCTGGTGGTCGACCAGGTGACAGCTCTCGCACTACATGGACCACACCAGGGCAGGGTGCAACAGGAACGGCCCCTGGGTGGGCGATGAAACGTGGCGTGCCAGGCCAGGCAGGATGAGACGTGTAAGAAGTCGTGCTGACCACTCTCTGCAAAGGTTGGAAGCCTGGCAGTGGTAGGGACACAAAAAATCTGAACGGCATCCAGGATCCACGTGGCCTGCACTTCATGTATCTATGATATCAGGCCATGTCACTTGATGTTTGGCTTTCCTTGCATGACAGTACGCTAAGCCAAGTAATGAGGGTTTTTTGATTAATAGAAATTGAAATAGAAAGCACCTACAAACATCAAGCGTCCACAAGATTCCACAAGATTCCCAAAAAATCCACAAATTTGCCGCTGAGTTGCTTTGAGCACATGGCAAGCTTCCTCCACTTCCGTGGAAAACCCATGCCTTAGGCGCAGCGAATTGCTCTGCCGGGATCACCATACTTCTGCTCATCCTCACCGGGCCATGCGATGCCGTCCGCACCGGCGTGAAGGCCGGCGCCTTGGGATACGCCATGGTCACCGTGGCCGGGGCCGCAGCCAGGGCAGCTCCCAGCGGGACAGGGCCAGCCGGGCCAGCCGGGCAAGCCGGCGCTGCTGGGAGAAACGGCCGGCTCGGAGAGGCTGGGCTCCGGCTCCACATCTTTGGGGCTCTCCGCTGGGCTGCCAGCGTCCATCAGAGCAACCCGGCACTACCAGGTGCTCTTGGGGCAGTTCTGTTTAGGGTCAGAAATCTTGGGCTATATGTGTTTCATGGGCAGTTGTGGTTTGTTGATCATGCCCATTTGTCTCCTACTATGTCCGATGATGTCTTTTTCCCATTTGTATGTCATGCCATCCTGCAAGCCGAAATGCGGGTGCAGAATCAGCACAAGGTCACACATGTCCAGGAAACGAACAGTTCTACTGCAGCAAAGGTCTCTGGCCAAAGCCTTTCTGCAAGCGGCCAATATGATAATCCAGCCTAAGGCCACCCAAAACCATCCAAGGCTCCCATTCCAATGCAGAGATAGGCAAAAGACAGGAGCACCATGCCTGCAAGGATCTGCAAATTCAGCTGATTTCTCCTAGATTTCTGCAGCTGGGTGGTTGTTGCTGATTTTGACAGACCTGTCTGCTTGTTGGCATGAGCCTCCGCCACCTAACCTCAGCACTCATCTGCCAACCTCGTTCCATTCGGAACAATTTACTGGACAAACCCTGCCTGTGCTCAGTGAATCCCCAACATGTTTGCGGGAAAAAAAACTCTTTATCAACCTCAACTCAACTCCCTTGCAGGATTGCGTGCCAGCACTCTTACCCCCAAATATCGGATGGTTCAATCTGTGGATTGGAGCTCTCCAAGTTTGATTCAAACCCATTCAAACCCATGCGTGCTGCTGGATCAAGGTATCCAACAGATGCATGACACAGAACCAGATGCCCATGTCTGGTTTCTTGGACAACCCCAATTACAGTCTCCAAATATCTCCAACCCACTCAGGCAGTGCCTCCACCACTTCCATAATGACTGGTACTGCCTTTGCACCTTGACCAAATGTCGCATCAGCGCGATTCAGTTGCCTGAAACTGGTTCGGTGGGAGGAGCGGACGGATTAGTGGGGGCTAACTGGAAAGGGGGGAAACCCATCAATATCTGTCTATCTATCTATCTATCTATCGATCTATCTATCTGTCTGTCTATCTATCTATCTGTCTGTCTGTCTGTCTGTCTATCTATCTATCTATCTATCTATATATCTATCAATAGATAGATATATATGTAGATATACAGCGGAAATTGACTTGTTTCATCATCTTGGATTGGGAGACCACTGGAGGAAACCAGTGAAGATATCATGGAAACAACATGAAACAACCCCGTTCAAACCTTGTAATTGCAACACACGCAGAAAGAAACACAAGCGGAAGAAATTTCCTTTCAAAGCCAGCCTCAGTTCTTAAGCCTAATTCATCCTAATTCCACGCCATCAACCCATGCCCTTTGAGGGGCACCCCGAATCAGTCCAAGGCGACGCACCAGCAAATCTCTGTTGCCGCAAATCGGATGGCTGTCAGCATGGCATAAGGCTCCTCCTCCTGGCTGATCTGGCTGTGTTCAACAACTGGTTCAGCATGGTCGCTTTAACTCACTGGAGGTCCAATAGCAGCACTGCGGACTGCCCTCCCCTGGTCCTTACGCAACTGCAGCTGCTGACGGAGAGCTCGGCAGCAGCTGTCTGACGCTGGCAGCCAGTTGCAGTGGGATAAATGGATGTTGTTTGTAGTGGGAAGTCCCCTACAAATCCCTACAAATGACTATAGATGGGGGTCTTGATGGGAAAAAAACACTATTTAGGAGATTATAGGACTTGATTCTACGCCGCATCCTTGTCAGGATTGTTCTGGCCAGGTGACTCGTGATACAAACAAACACCCAAAGCCATCCTGGCTGGTCATTTCAACACACATCTCCCACATATCAGTTGGTATCATGATCATCAATGATCCCATTTTCGAGGACAAGCCAAAAAAAGAATGGAAACCGCCAACCATTCTCCAAAGTGTCAAGTTCCCTTCCCAAAGCCTTGCAATGCTGTCAGTGCCATCAGCACTGCCAGTGCTACGGCTGGACTTAATGGTGCTGAACCGATGTTCTCGGCCAACGTGGCAACCAAGTTCTGGTAGTCCTGGGAGCGGCCCAGAGACGACTTTATGATTGGATTTTTGGGGGGCTGTTGCCTCCCGAAAATGTGACAACTATGGCCGCCATGTCAGCATAAGTAAGGTCATCACAAGTCTACTTCAACCCAGTTGGAAGTGCCAATTGATGGCTGCCAGGTGGTCGAGTTTGGTGGCTGTTGATTGCGAAGATTGATGAAAACATGTCCCACGATGCGGGGCTTTGAGAGTGAGTGAGATCACATTTCCGTTTGTCCGAAGATTGGGTACCTCCAAACTTGATGGTTCATCATTTTCTCCACTAAAGTGGCCATAAATTGGAGTAAACTGAGTAAACATCGTAAACCCATTTCTGGATCAATCCATTTCTCTTCATCGCTGTGCCCAGCATCTGAGGATGCCAACACTCCACTATGAGCCACTTGCCAAAGTAGGGTGCACAGCGAAGCAAAGAAGGCCTTGATGCCCCCGCCCGAAAGTTTCACTTGGCCACTAGGCCTGGGTATCTGTACATGGGGCATGCCAGGGCCCATCATAGCCCATCCTCAGAAATTTAAAACGTGAAATGGGGAGATCTCCTGCGGCAAAGTTTGGGACAACACCTGGTCGTGCAGAATGTGGCCACGCATATCGGCCAAACAATTTTCTATCATCTGTGAACAAAGGATTGCCCTGTTCTGTCTGATGATTTTACCCTTACAGATCCTTACAGAAACTTTATATACAGTAATTACGCATCTTCTCTCCCATTGGCCATTTGGACGCGTTCCATGCTGAGCCCACGTCTGCCCGTGTCTCTGATTCTTTTCGCACCATTGTGCAGATCTCTGCTCATCCAGACTTTGTGGTGAGCAAGTGAACATTCGTGAAACGGCAACTATAGAATCTATAGAATACTATGGGCATGAGACATGAGTCATCAATGCAAATTGAAGATGGAGCCGATGCTCCGATATCTCAAATTTTCGGAAACACAAGCACCATCTGGAAGGACAATCTTCCATGCAACCCCGGTCTCTTTCATGGGGATCTTCTCCTGAATTTCTTTCTCCAAATCTTCCATGGTCTTTTGAGAGTCCATTTGGATTTTCCCTAGCTGCGTGCCGGCCAGAGAAGTGCATTCGATACAGCAGCTGCCGTCAGTGGCTTCCATGCTCGAAGCGCTCACACATAACGGAGCCACGCCCTTCTCGGTGAAGAATCGCCTGCGGGCGAGCTGCTCCCACTGGCCAGCTTGGAAATCCTGACAGGCCCCAGGATTCACCGTGCAGAAGCACATCTCGTTGCTGCTGCCTGCAGGCACCGGTCGCATGCCGTCCTCACTGGTCGGATCTTCTATGGCGGAATGGGCAAAGGAGAGGCAGGTGAGGATGGTGAAGTGGGGTGACCACTTGTCCCGGATGCCACAGGAACAAAAGATACCTGAAGTATCCAGCAGAGGGTGATACACCACACCATCATGGCTTTGGCCAAGCACTGGAGAAATTTGACCTTCAAAGGAGCTCAAAGTAATGACATCTTCACCTTCAGCCTCTTCATCATCATCACCCATCTCACCTTTCTTAATCCACTGCACTGCAATCTCTGAATCCCCTGCGGCCGTGACAGCCCCTTTCTGGCGTTGTCCTGTGGTGGACTTGGGAGGAACCATAAAGACATACCAACCTGGTTGGAGCTCCTGAAACTGCACTGGAAAGCCCGCAAACTGAGGTCTCATGGTGGGAGGTTTGAAGGGATAATCCCTAGGAAACTGGATGGAATACACCAAGGATGCACCTTTCAAGGGGCCGCTGGACACCTGCAACTCAGCATCCCAAATGAAGATATTCGGCTCTTTCGAGGGTGAAAGTTGTGGTTTCAGCGTCCACAACTGTCGCTGTTCTTCAAAGGTCCCGAGGGCTTGCATGGCGCCGTTGGGGCTCTGCTGATCCCAGCATTCCCACTCCTTCGTCAAGCGCTTCAAGGCCATGGGGGAACTCTCCAGAGCTTCGGTGGAGAGTGTGACGAAGGGCGACTGGAGCCCGAGTTGCTTCTAGCAGGCATCAACTGGTACAAGTATCATATGAAAAGAGAGCACCAAAATGTATCAAAAAAAAGAGGCGACCGCGAGTAACTTAGCTTCTATATATATATATAGTGAAAACATGTGAAACCATATAGAGATGCTTTCTATTGCGGCAGATTGACCATACAAAATCTGATCTGAGATTAGGACTCCCTAGCGCAAGCCCGTCACCAAGAGCCACCAGATCCCAGCTCGCAAACAAGGCACATCGATCTCATTGTTTCTGGCCTTAGTCCCCAGTAGTTGGCACCAGACATCATCACAACACATACAACATGCCTTCGTCGTGATCCGGCTGCTCTAAGCCAGGCACTTGGCTGGAAGTCAGGGTGCAAGCGAACTGCAAAGTGCGCCGGAAGCCTTCAGCTACTGTGCAAGTCTCAACTGGCGTTTACCCACTGTCATTATGTTGCAAACAAGCTCTCAGAAGTTTGGATATCAAAATCTACCATATCTTGTCATATCTTGTCCCAGTCACAGTCTGTCAGCATTCGCTGATTCCCCGCAGATCCGCTACAAGCAGAAATCGCCAAACCAAAACTTGGTAGCAGCGAAGCTGCTGCGCGCAAGAGCCTTAGATAGCTGAGCTGATGATAGCTGTCATGTTTCTGGTCTCAGCCATGGATAGCTGCCAAAAGAAAAACAGTGTCATTGATGTTCTGTATGTCCAGTGTGTGCACGTACAGAACCCATCCTAATGCTACTTTTTTCACCCTAATTGCATATGCATGTACGTGTGTTGCCCTTCATCTCACCATCGTATCATCGTTAGCGATCCCCTCTTCCCCGTTCAGCAACAGCTCAGCCAGGCACTGCTGTTGGTCCATTTCGCGCGAAGGATCTTGGGCATCTTTGAAGGCGTCAAACCTGCGACGACAGGGTTGAGATGTGCTTTGACGCTGCCAGCAGGGTCGAGGTTGTCATGATCATCCACTTCCCAGCTCTAGACTCTAGTCACTCTAGTCTAATTAGAGAATCTTATAGGCTATCCATTCTCCATGGATATCTTTGAGCAGCCTTGTGGATGCCTGTTGCATGACGGTATCGTGATTCCGGGCCTGGAGATAAACACCGCGAATGCCGCAGAGAAGGCGCCTGTATCAGTGCCTCGCATGTTCAACTTTCAGGTTGGTGGTGTCAGGGAAACTGGGAAATCCCTGGCCAGGATCGCATGCCGGCGGAAAGAAGCATAGAAAACAATAGAAAACACATTGAAACATCATCAAAGCCCACTTCAAAACAAGGTCCTTCGGCCTGTTCCCATGGGTTCCCATCAGTGCCCATCAGTTCCCAGCGGCCTACAGGCTCAGCACGTTGCTGGCGCTGTCTCCAGTTCGCGGGTGCTTGCAACTGCGCTGCCAGGGCATATCGATGGAGAAGCACCTGCGGCAGGCGGCAGAGGACGGATTATCATCCTTGGGGGAATTTGAGAATGTGGGGCGTCGATCCCAAGGAAAGTGTTTTGCCATTTCTTGGGGGTTGACCACTATGGTGATCGCCAACAGCTAGTGCACCAAACTTAAAAAAATCCTCCTTAAGCATTTCACATGAAAATACATGAAATCTCACTGTTCGGATCAAGGATTTGCTATGATTTGCTCATGTTTGCCCCTGGTTTCACCAAGAGAACTTCCCCAGTTTTCACCATGGAAATTCTGGCCTCATCCACTTCGGCACCCTGACCTCCAGCTCCAAATCCTCGGAAAGTCCACAGCCATTGGGGCCAATCTTGTGATGAAACCCCTCTGGTAATCAAGCATGGTAGGCTGGGAAACCTATACAAATGGTGGTTTTATGGGAAATTCATCTATATATAATATAATTATATGTATATAATATATGTATATAATATATATAATATATATTATATATATATTATATATATTATATATACAATATATATATTATATATATATATTATATATATTCTATATTCTATATATATATATAATAATAATATAATATATATAATATAATATAATATAATATAATATATATATATATATGGTGGATCATGGTGGATCTTCCGGCAAACCATGTTTGATTATCAGAAGGTACTGTAGCCCAATGACCCAATGGATTGGTTGAAGGGGAACAAATAACCCCGATGGTTTTGGCCTCCAAGCAAGGGGGTCGACCGCAAATGGTTCCCTTCAACCAAGTCTGAAAACTAATAAACCATCCGCAACTTTACCAGGAACAGGAGTAGAATAGAAATAAATCTGAATCATCAGGAGTAAAATAGAAACCATCCCAATTATTCTGAGTAATCTATATATATATCTGAATAAATCAGAGGAAACCATCCCAATCTTTAGCAAAAATGGATGGCCTAAACCATCCCCAAGATCCCCTTGGGGCAGGGATCCCGGGCCTTGAGACGACCGCGAGGAGACCTCCGTCTCCAGGGCAGCCATGGCCAGACCTCGGGTTGATCAGATTTACAAGTTGTCAAAACTTCAAAAAAAAATGGGTCTGTAATTGCAACACCGGAAACCATCAAAACTTTGAAAAAAAACGGGTTTTCCCTAAATCTCTGGAAAATGGAAAAATCGATAATTCCATTTTTCAGCGTTCTAGTGAAAACGGCCAAAAACCAAGTTTTGTAGCCATCTGGATTGGCCAAATCTGACATTTCATGGAAAATGGTAAAAAAATTGTTTTCTTTGATTTCGCTGAAAACATGTTTAAAAAAAAACGGCCTTTTGCAGAAAACACATGAAAACACCTGGTTTCCAAGCCCCTTTACAGAGACCCTACCCCGCAGGCCAAAAACGTCTTTCATAAAGTTATAACATCTGATAACGCGAAAATAAGACCTCGCGCTTAGGAATGGTTAGGGCTTAGGATCATCTTCCAATTTGTCCCTGAAGGTTCCAAGCGGCGTCGTTGCAGCACGCCCTCGAACTCGAACCAGCCACAGCGCCGTTGCCGCCCCTCCACGGCCGCCTGAGGCATGGCATCGCGCAAGGGAACAGCCAGGTAGAAGTCGTTCATCTCCAAGGTCCAATCAGTGGACACCTGGGTTGCTGCTTTACTGATGGGGATGGTGGGTCATGTCAGAGCTCACCAAAATCTGTGGATTCCATTGTATCAAGAAAGAACACACGAAGTTGGAAACTTCTAGAAAACAAACTGGCACCTATGCTAGGTGGTCAAAATATCTCAAAAGCACACCAAAGCAGGGCATCTTCTCCCACCAGCACTTTCCAGAACGATCACATTTGGTATCAGGTATCCATCTTCTTTCAGTTCACATGCTGAGAACACAATCGCTGCTAGTTCCCTGCTTGGACAAGGCACCGCATTTGCAGCTTCTGGAAGGTCAGGCAGCGGGATGGAGGCAATCCGCATGAAGGCCCACTGATGCTCAAAGCTTTCAGTCAGGAGGACCTCCAATAGTAACAGCAACTCAACATCCGCTGCCATGAACATCCATCATCAAAATCAAACCATCTATCCAAATAAATAGCTGGTTTGAAAGCCGAAATGAACAGGAAAAAAAAACAAACGTCAATTCTCGCTCGCAGCACCTCGAGCACCTTTCGTTGCAGCTCAGCTCCCACCGGCTGCCGCCGTGCCGCGCAGAGCAGGGCGCTGGCTTTCGACGAGGAACTGGTCTTGGTGGAGACTTGTCCCCAGAGTTTCTCCTGACTGGGCATGGCTCAGAAGGGGGGATGACTATTGACCATCAAAATTTCAGCATCGAAAAGTGGAATGCAACTCTTATACTAACTACATCTACTCATATGATCTTGTAAGTTGTAACCATCAAAAACAAGGTTGATCTGCCAACAAGAACGGGGCTATAATCATCATTAATCATCTGTAATCAAAATAATCAACAATAGAGATATCCAAGTTGATATAAGCAGTATGGCTCGCATGTCACTGTTTTTGCTATGAAACCATCCTTCTTTTGACAATCATCCTTGCGCCTCCAGGTCTTTGGTGTCTGCAGCCATCAGAAACACCATGGCTGCGAGGTGCCAAAAGTGGCTTTCCACAGGTGCAGACCGTTGAGCCCACCAGGCCTTGACGTAGTCCACAGCTGCATTGAACCTCACCCAAGCACCATAGCAGCTGCAATTTGGGAGGTGTAACTTTCTGGTAGCCCACATAGCCAGGAAGATGATGATAGTTAAATTAGGGATAAGCACGACAAGTACAACCCAAATGAATTCAACTGCCAAGTTCAATGCAATGCAAATCTCTCTCTCTCTCTCTCCATCGCCTTCAGAATCTTCAGACCACATCTATTGAAATATGTATGATTGTATGGTAGTTATATTATAGAGGTATAGTTTCTCCATTAATTGGTTGTACACCAACTATCTTATCCCAATTATAGACTGAGCCGAGCAGCTGCTGTGCCAGTTCCGGACTGCATTCATAGCGATCCAGGGCGGGTAGGTTCTCTACGATGCCGGGGCTGCACAACAAACAGGGCATCTCAGGACATAGAAGACTGCACCACCTCGGAGTGCTCACAGTCACAGTCACAAGAAACGAACTTCATAGGCTGATAGGTGAGACAGAAAACTATGAGCACTGGATGGTGGGGCAATGAAACACCATTACTTGGAAGAAGTTTAATGAGTTAAAAGTTGCCCTGCCCAAAACTGCCATGAATATGTGCATGGTATGCCCTGTATATCTATATGTAATGTTTGTTTGTGTGTACTGTGTGTACTGTATACTGTATCCTTCCCCTCCCCCCCAGGTCTTCATCCACATCCCAGCTGCACAGGCAACGGTCGCGCCCGCGCTGCCAGCCGCATCCAGCCATGGGCATTCAACAGAGCGGCCAGGGCGCCCTGCAACGCGGGCTCCTGCAACCAAGCATGGCTAAGCATGACCAGACAACACCATGGTTTCATGGTTTGGTGGAAACTTCGCTGTTCGTTTGGGGGTTCGGACTCAACACAGTCAAACGTTGACGAATCATGCAGGTGCCCCTCGTGGGCTCCATCTCCACCCTGGCTTTTTGTAGCTGCCGCAGTACCGCGGCCATCAGAGGTGGAAGCTGTTCATGGTCCAACTGGAAACGTTCCACCAGGCGCACCAGACACCTGGACCATGGTCTCCAAGGATTGGGAGACCCTGATGATCTGATGATCTGATGATCTGATGATCTGATGATGGATCATCATCATCATCATCATCATCATCATCATCATCATCCACAATGCTGCTGGAGGTGGCCATGCTGAAAATTCATGCATGTCCTTTTGGCATTTTGAGCAGGGCGGTGGATTCCACATCGAAAGAGTCAAAACTGAGGTGAGGACAACGCCCATGGCAAGCAGCGGCGCTCCAGCTGTACACAAAGCTCGCTCGCAGCATCGGCTGCTGAGCCTGTAGCTTGCCTCAGAGGAAAGAGGTGCAGCCGGGATGAAGACCGTTTCCTTGCTGGAATGTCCGATTCCCCACGCACATCTTTCCATAACAAGTTTCTTACCTGGAGTCAACCAGTTATCATCCCAATGGAATCTTGAATTTTGATGAATTTTCTAGAGATGTCTAGTGTTACAACCTCGCGTTTTCTGGTGGACACTTGTCCTTGAGCATGCAGCACAGGTGACCACGGTCACTTCTCCCCCAGGTCTTTATGTTGAGGCTCCAAAGCAGCGCGGCCATCAAATCTGCCATGCGTGCCCGCAGCAGCGACCGCTGGTGATCCGTCCTGGGCTCAAAGGATGATGGTGAAACCAGTCGACTTTGGAGAGGGTGAAACCAGCTAAGTTGCATTGAATACTATGGCGATTAAGGGGGTTACCAGTCACTTTGAGCTCATCAAAAGAAAATCACAGAAGCTGATAGAGAAGCATCTTTTCGCCACGAAATCGGCTCCGTTCCACCGCCGAATCTGCCAAAGCGTGCTGCTCCAAGGTCTCAACGACCAATGGCAGAAGTGTCTGCGCCTCCAAGGGGATTCAATGGGGGAAGCCTGTGCTATTAACACAGATGCCACAGGAAAAACATTGAAAATCCTATAAAATCCTGCCCTGTCAAAATCAAGGAACCTAACCAGCAAGTGTTCACAATTCTGGACTAAGAACCAACCCATGTTAGGATATGCTTGACAAAATTGCGACCCCACCATACCCACCAACATCCCTGGTGGGAAGCGCCTCACGCTTTGGCAAGTCCAGCCCCAAATTCAGAGCCAAACGCATCGCCAACTCCTAAGGAGCAAAGGATCAAGCGCGCGGAGCCACTACTGCAACCCTCTATCGAGGGGTTGAAATCTAAGCAGCCACTGGTCGAAATCCAGGTAGCCTCCCGGACCATCCAGGACACATGGTGATACTTGGATATACTTGGCCTCAATATACCCACATCATCTATTTCTTCATATTTTTTGGCAACATATTTGACCATTTGCCGCCTATTCCTACCTCACCTCCAACCGAGCCCAACGCTCAACTGAGCCCAGCCCAACCAGCCCAGGGCTCCAGTTGATCAATGTTCTGCCTCTGGGGCCAGCAGCTGATCATGCGTCCCACGAAGTTCTCCAAGTGACACGCCACCCAGTCCCTGAAGGCGAAAGGCGCCCGCAGGGCGCAAGCGCCCAAGCAGTTGGCTGCAGCTTGCCCGCAGCTCTGCCTGGAATGCAGAGGACTCTGAAGGCATCAGTTCCCGACCCTGCCCAACCCTCACTTTGTCTCACTTTGTCAGGGAAGTGGGCTCATGATGACTGAGAAATGAACATGTTTATACAGTTGTACATGTTTTATCATGTTTTATTGTTCTCCTAACTTCCTCTCAGACTTCACGTAGGTGAAAAAAATCACCCAATGAAACAAACAGCGACATAACATGACATAAACCATCTACACTGGCATCCAAGTCGCATTAAGGCCAGGGATCGTTCGCAGATCAACGGCACCTCTGCCACGATGTCTCCATCCACGTAGCGACACAAGGACGCAGCCGCATTCAACGCCGCCCCTTGGGCGTTCTGCGAGTAGCCACTGGGCACCTGGCAGCGACTGGTGGAGACTGGGGGATGAACCACAAACAGTGGGGAAAAACGCTGTAGATTCACTGTAGATCACACAGAATCAGACTTTGATATACTTTGATTGCGTTTCGTTATGTTTCGCTATTCATCTCCTTGCTTTTCTTGCCAGAGTTGTTTCAGGCCTCCGGGCTGTGACATTTGTTGCGCACGCTGTGAGCCACAAACAAACAGCTCTAATTCTATTGGAGTCCCTTGGTCTAAAGGTCAGGGTACATGGTACTGTATGAGACACCTCGTTTTGGTTGACAGAAGCCGTTGAAGTCAATCCGGTCGCAGAGCGACCGCCTCAAAAATCCCCACATGAATCTATATAATTCAATAATATTATGATATTATATGATATGATATTCATCTAATCTACTCTGAGCCTGTATTGACGTGGTCCTGTATATTTGCATAACCCCAGTTGTGGCCGTCACCTTATGAAAATATCTACCGTGGTACCCATGTAGAGATCTTGGCCCCCAAAAAAATATGGTTGTTCCCATGGTAGGCTGAACTGCCAAAGGGTAAACCAATCCCCATCTAGCAAAGCTACTTGATGCTACTTGTAAATCATGGGATATCATGGGATATCATGGGTTATGCTGGTTATGCTGGTTTGATACCAGATTCATTGCACATTCGCACTTGCATCCACCTTCCAACAGTAAATTTTAGAGTTCTAAAAAATAGATCAGGTGGATTATCCGGTGGTCACATGTCTTAAGTTACCATCCACCAAACCACATCAAACCTGTGCCCCAGGTGCCTCCAACAAGACCTTCAGCACCGTCTTCAAGTCCCGCCCACGCGGCAAGGCACCGTGCTCAGCGGCTTCGGACAACTCCGCCGCGGCCTTGCCTCGGTATGGGGAGAAAACCTGGTGACCCTTGGAAAATCGAAGGAAAACCTGGGAAAAGCCAGAGATTTGGGATTCTTGGGGGCGCACTTGTGGAAAACCTGGAGATTCTCAGCAATTTTTGGGGCATCAATCCATTTTTTGGCCGTCCAATCGTGAAATTATCCAAGTTTAAGCCACATACCCAGCATTTGTGAACCATGAACTGGACTTGGAACGTGGGTGGTGTCTGTGCAAACAGCTAAGCCGTGACCATGACTAAAGATTGTAAGTCGGGCACCTGCGGTCTTGCGAAATCGACAAGCATGGTGAGCATTGCATCGTTGCATCTTGTATGGGGGCTGTTACTCTGTGCAAAATACAGTAACTACTGTATATAGATGAAAATGAAAATCATCATATTCCGCCGAATGCATGTGAGCTGTATGCCATGTAAGCTGAAGCCTTCCGTCATGCTTGTGCCATTTTGAGTCCATTTGCTTGTTTGGCCTGGTCAGAGAAGTATACCAAATTCGCATCGTCATCTCGATTGTACACCTTTTCTTTGGCTACCCTTCCATCATCAACCCTCTCAATATCAACGGTAGCTGGCTGCGGTTCCCCAAGAAATTCCAAGCTAAGGGGTGAATCACAAGATTAGCGTTGCATTGGACAACACCAGTGAGGTAGAGCCGACCATCTGCCGAGCTGCAAAAATAGAAAAGCGCCTCCGGCTGCTTCGCTGCCAGGGTCTCATTACCTCGGGTGCAGCTGAGGCAGCTGCCAAGTGTCACAGCTTGATCCTGCTGAGCACGCGACGCAAGCTCTCAGTGATGTGGGACCAAATGCGCCTCAGATGGGCGCTGGACTTTCTTGAAAGGGAGAGGAAATTGCATCTGCATCGTCCACGCAAGTAGCCCCCAGGTGTAACCTTCTCCTTTTTTGGGGGGCCCTGTCGAATTGTCTGACAACTATTGCCTTCGTTCCACAAAAATGAGGCACTGCTGACACTGGATCATGACATGCCACAAACCATCAAATGTGGATATCTTTGGGCTCCCGCAATCATCCTGACTCTTCAAATGTTCACTCCTGGATGATCTTTACCATGAATATCGCCCACTAAATCCCAGTTACTACTTGGGTGTATATTATCCAATTTATCCTAAATACCCTCCGGTTATTTAACATTGCTATTGAAAATGACTAATTTACTGATAGAAACTGCCCTGTTAATGGTGATTTTCCGGGTCGCCACATTAAATCACCACAGGGTACAGGATAGACATCCAATTTCCCCAGCAACTTTCACCATGGAGCAGTTGAGCCTTCATCATCTTCTCCCCCGGCGGAGCTTTGCGTTTTCGGTTCCGCCCCAGGTGGTGCAGCACTTGGTGCAGCACTGCAGGGCCATCCACCTTGAAGGTGCCCTTGCGACCACCTGCACGCGCTAAGTTCTCGAGCTGGCGCTTGCCATACTTGTCCAGCATCTTTAAAACAGCTGGCCAAACTTCCGGGTCATCATCTGCCTTCTCCAGATTGGTTGGATCCTGCCGCTTGAGTGCTGCTTTTGGTTCTTGGAGATTAAGCTTGGCTACATATAAATCTATATGGGTACACCATGGTACACCTATCTAAGCCTATCTAGCCATCTAAATTCCAAAATATTCCAAACTAATACAACCAGCCTACACATGGCTATGGATCAATCCCTACCAATACATCTTTTTGGGTGGTGAAAATCCACTTAGTTACTTTGATCATCTTTGATCTACAGCACTGATTACGGGGTTTTGACCCATTCCCATTTGGCAGTGTGTCAAAACCTTGTACCCCTGTAGTTCACATCAAAATAGCTGGGATTTATGGATGTTCATCCCACTAAAAATGGTATTAATAGGTATTGACCCATTCCCATTTCAACCTTAAGATTCTCCCAGTGATTCCAGAAACCCCAGAACCTGCAGCCACGTCTTCAGGGCATCTAATCCAGCTGCATGTTGCGCCGCCACGTCGGAGTTCAACTTGTCCAACGCTTCGGCTAAGGAGGTGCGTTCCATAAGATCTCCCAACATGGCGATGGGGCCACTGGATGAAAAAACTCTGGGAAATGATGGGGATTTGAAGAGATCCCCAGAAACAGCTGGCAGATGCTGGCAGATTTCCATGGAAATGTTGGGATCACAGGTTTGCTTTTGTGAGAAAATGGGTTGGGAGATGGTGTGTTCCTAGAATGATGAATGGATAGTCTCTGCGTCTGGTGTCAAGACCTGAAAATGATATGATCCCTTCAATGATCCACCTCTTGAAACATTCAAATGCTTCTGGCTCTCTAGCGTCTGGTGTTGCAACTTGAATATCAATCGTTTGCAAAGCATCGAAACGAGAGTCCGTTTCTTGCACATTCACACCTTCTAACGATTCTAACGGATCATAGCCTGGGAAGTAAGCATCTTTTGAGTTTCGGGCGGGGCTACTGCCTCTCGTAGCTAGAAGTGGATTTTCGGGGCTGGTGTTCTTCATATGCTGAATGTTTCATTTCAACCGCCCCTGCTATAAGCCCCCAGCTGCGAAGCGAAGGGAGAAGTGACAACTGCTCATGGAGATCCCAGCAGCCGTGTATGTCCAAATCCTCCATGTGGCACTCACTCGGCTCAGACAGAAATGCAAAGGTTAGTTCCTGTGAGTTTTGGCCCCAAAAACATCTCCAATTTCCCAGAATGAACTGCCGAACCGCCTCCCGCCCCACTTGCTCGTTGCAGCTCTCGTGGCCAGCGAGCATAATAGGCGGGACCTAGGTTATGGGGAGCTGGATAGGTGGGGATCAGGAGGCTATTTGATCCTTCTGTGGGGGCGCGCTGGAACGGTTTCCCGGGAAGAAAGCAAGAGATAAGAGCCAGTCTCTCTCGCCATTTACAGTAGAGTGTTGGGTGGGGCGGGGAATAGTTTAGGCTATGCTAAAGAACCAATGAGAAACGAATAAGATACCAAGCAGAGACCACAAGACAAAATAAACCCTGGGACGTGTATTTTAACAGGCTATGTGTGCAAGTGTGCGAATCATTTCAAGCAGCTGAGATCGGGCCACCAGCCCCAAGTCTCAAACCTGACTTGCTTGGCTATAAATTCGGAAAAGTGCATGGTTTCCCCGTGTTTTAATGTTTCATACAGGTGACTGGTCGGCTACGTTCCCAGTAAATTATCCATAAGGGATGGTTGCCCCTGAAACTTTTTGAAGTTATATATGTGTTCCATGTCCAATGGAAGGGTTGTTGTCTCAAATTATAGAATAAGTAGTCACCAATCACCAACCTAAAGAAAGTGTTGGCCAAAGTTTTACCCTACAGCCATTCAAAAAATCCCTATGCCCCCACCTGGCACAATCGCGGCTTGGTGGAACTCTATTTCTCATTGCATGTTCGGTCAGGGATGGCATTTTACATGCTGAACACCTGTAACGCCTGCGATTGTGAGGGCAAATGCTACTACCACCACACTCAACGCACAGCGGCCTTTGGCTATTATGGTGGCAAAGGTCCAGCTGTTTAAAAATGTCCGCGCAGGTGTCGGTGCCATCCAAAGATCTCCAAGGACAAGTCTTCCCCAGGGTCTTCCTGCAGGCTGCGTGGCCATTACACGGAACCAGGGCGTATGTTTTTCCATGTCCGGAATGTGTCCAAAACCAAGTGGTGCTGATACGTTCCACGCAGTTGGAGCATTTCAACAAGACAACTTGCTCGGGGGCCTCATAGACTGCTGGCAAGCTCCTGACGCGTTTGTTTGGGCGAAACACGCCATCAACGGCCGCCGACATATCCTTCTTTGGCAACCTTGTAGTGGCCTTCTTTCTGAGACCTTCAAGTGCTTCATCTGATGCCTTTCGTTGCGTCGGGTCACTTTGCGGGGCTTCTGCTACCAGCAACTCTCGAAGTTGCCGCCACTGTCTCTTCGCAAGCGACTTACCATTCCCAGAGAACGAGGTCTCTTTTCCCTGCAGCAGTTCGAGAATGTGTAGCACAGCTGTTTCGACTGCCCTGTAGGTTGTGGTGTCGCTCAAATCCAAGGAATTCAAAGCCAGGATCAACAAACGTCTCACCCGGCGCTGCAAGTCACTAGGCTCAGAAACCGCAGCACCCGCAGTATCCTCAGTGGAAGAGACGTGTTTGGCTTCAAAGGAGCCTGGAGGATGGAGCCACCCAGCACAGCGACATAGCAACTTGCAGATGGCATCACCATCCAACTCGACCTCATTCAGCAAGTCATGTAGCAAACCTTCCGCAGTTTCGATC
>Ga0126342_10000812_pt1:0-25000 | contig 38641 bp, 16 predicted proteins | sample Cyp1metagenome_FD_92528 | JGI IMG/M metagenome (GOLD analysis project Ga0126342, IMG submission 92528) | Coral microbial communities from Lord Howe Island, Old Settlement Bay, Australia - Cyphastrea 1 metagenome | ecosystem: Host-associated > Invertebrates > Cnidaria > Coral ...
GGCCCAGGGGTCTAAAGTGAAGTTACCTCTCTGAGCCTTCCAGTATCATAGCTGTGTTATGTGCAAGTTCCCGGACCCCTAGGTAAGGTCTAGCATGGTTCCGTTATGTTTCTGGAATCACCTGAGTATTTACATTCCAGACCCCACTTTAGACCCTAGATCCAGGGTCTACAATGAAGTTTCCTAGGGTCTGGGGATAGTAGTTGAGAGGATCATATATATATATATATTTATACCCATGCTAATATGAATGCATACATTTGTGTATCAATTCTAAGTTGGACCCGCAGCCATTGTGGCTATAGCTAGATTTGGTTTTGCAACTAAGTTTCAAAACATTAGAAACCATTCAAATAAAAATAGCGTGGATAAATCCAATCATAACTCCAATCAATTCCCTAAGTCATAAACTAAATCCATTTCGTAGTATAGATACAGATGCATCCACCGCAATTCAATGATTTCCACGGTTATAAACCGCTGGCAGGTTTCAATGCGGTGATCGCCGCCTGTGCCCTGCCTGGTCTGTGGGACACGGCCCTCTGGCTGCTGCACCACATGGGCATTGCCAGGACAATGGGGCGCCACAATGGATGAAACTTCATATTATTTATTATTTGTAGGTGACTTTCACCATGACTCACCATGAACATGATTAAATTGCCAGAAAATGGTGGTATGCCACATTTTCAGACACACCATGACACACCCTAAGTTTCACTTAGCTAAAATGCTGCAGGATGCAGTAAGATGCCCTGCTGCAGCTGCTTGCCTGCCAACATTTTTGCTGTCCTCGTTTTCAAGAAGCCAAACACATTCTGGAAGTCGCTGGAAGTGATGGCTTGAATGAAGCCTTGAAGCCTTTGCATCTCTAGATTGGCTGCGTGTCGAAGGATCCAGCACGACATTATCAGCAACTTGGCGGAAGTGCTGCACATTTCATTGGAATGGAACCCAAATATTCCTGATATGATATGATTACTGTATATTCTCCCATCATAGTCCGGTTGCAGATAAAATTGTTCAGTTTGTTCATTCCTCCATTCTGGAAAAGCAGCTTTTGGCTGGTAAACTCATCTAGGATCAATGGTTTGTCCTGCATTCACCTGGTACCAGATGAAGCATCCAGCATGTCACACCGAGATCTCTGAGGCATCAATAGCTGCATCACAGCTTGCGATAAGGACTGATTTGCTGCTTTCCATACCCTCGCTCTTGCCCCATGAGAGATACAAGATGGTGCCCCAGTTCGTTAGCTAAGTTGGTGCGAACAACTCCAATTTCACTATGGTTTATGGTAGAGATATCTATACTTGCTATAGTTTATAAACCAACTTATAACTGGGGGGGCATCACCTTGTACGGATACAGGGAGGACTACATCTTTGATCCGGCCTTTGGTAGGCAGACGTTTCAAGTCCATGTCCGTGTGACAGTTTTTTCATGGACTGCCTCTCAAACTCTGGCTTGGATCATTCCATTCATGCAAGCCAAGAGCAAGCCCCTCGTGTTTTAGGAATCAGAACAAGATGACTCAACATTTGTGAACCCCCAAGTAGATTCAGAATACCAAAATTTATGGGGAGAAAACATTACCCTCTGGTTATTTAACATAGCCATGGAAAATGGTCCATTTATAGATGATTTTCCCATTGAAACCTCCATTTATAAGGGATTTTCCATGGCTATGTTAAATAACCAGATGGTATCTTTTTCACACGGCAGGCGGGGCGCTGGGAGACGGCCTTGGCGCTGCTGGCGGAAACGGAGGGGGCTGACATCGTTAGCACCTGGATGTGCGGGGGGGCAAGTGATTATATAAACTCCATCAAAATCTAAAAATGCTATATACCCTCTTTGATATATATCAAAATTATCAAAATACCATTTTTATTAGTTATATCAAAATGCTATAACATGATATAAAAACACATTGAAATGCTGCTATATACCCTCCGGTTTCAAACGTGGCTGGAAAATCTGGTTGCACATCTCCCATGACGATTTTCCAGCCACATTTGATTACCAGAGGGTACAGTAGTACAGTAGACATGATGAAACGCCGTAATAACTTTCGGGTGCAGTTGGGTTTGTTTATATGGCAGTGTGTCAAAACCTTGTACCCCTGGTGAACATCAAAATAGCTTGTAAATGGATGTTCATCCCCCTAAAAATGGTATTAATAGGTATTGATCCATACCCATATGGGTAGAACTAACATGGTTTAACCATGTGATTCTAACATGTCGTGAAAAAAAATAACGACTGTAAGTTGGGATATGACCTCTATTTCACTCTGGCTGGATAAGTAGCGCAAATTGGCATCAAACTGTAGCTCAGGCAGCTGGAGCGACAAAGCAAATGAGGATATCAGGACATGATCATCCTCATCATCCATTAGTTCTTTACGCCTTGAAATAGAGACTAGATAATTTTCGTAGATTATTAAAGATGGAACCCTAATGGATTCTACCAGATACTGCAATTTCAAATTAATGAGGTTATGCCGCACAATGCCTGTGAAATGCCTATGGTTGGTTTCGTGGTGCCGTCCATGGCGGCGCTTACACGCGCGGTTATGCGCGGTTTCGTTCTGAGGCTTCTCAGCGGCCATTAGCGCTTGTGGCTTCGCAGAGCAGTGGCAAACTGCGCTGGCATTGCTGGCAGGCAGGGGACGGGCTGGGCAAATTTGATTTTCCCTGCAGAACATCAAAAATTGTTGCGATACACCATTTTCAAACAGACCCAAATGGATAGAAATGAATTGTAATGTTCACATCGTATTAATTACCCTCGAGAAGAAAATCATTTGCTGAGTAAAGTTCAGGCCAAAGATACTTCTTGGGACCCCGGACATGGAGTCAGGTGATTTTTCTTCTTAGCTGAGAAATGTAATAATTTGTTTTTTCTGGGAATGGAGATGGATGTTTGTTTTAAGTTTGAATTGAGTGTAAGTTGACTTCAATTTTGATTTGCATTTAAATTGATTCGAATCTCAATTTGAATCACATTAAATGTGAACTCACTTTGAATCACATTAAATGTGAATTGGCTCCAAGCGCTTCCGCTTGAAACTGAAATGGAACTTATATAAACTGGTTTGAACATGAATTAGAATTGACTTTTTCTTTGGATTTTTAGGAAGCTCCCCAAAAAATGGAGCACTCTATTTGGGGGTCAAACAGTGCTGTTTATGATGGTTCCTATTTTTTTGAGGCTACCCACTTGGTGAGTTTGTTGGGAAGCAGTTTTGAAACAAGCTGCAAGAAGGAACATGAAACTTCAGGACTTGGATTGTCCTATTTGTTACAGTGGATTCTTAAGGATGTTTTAGGAGGGCCCCTAAAAATGGATCGCTTTATGTGGGTCAAACAAATTGTTTGAATGCTGTTGGTTATTATTTGTTGCCACTTGTTTATAGGCGACCCCCTTTTCCCACTTGATTCAAACAAATAGGAGGGAAAGACGGGGGAAACAAAAACAAAAGAAATGACGCAACAAAAATACCTCCCAAACAGGTTGGCGTTCTTTGAAGGGTTTGTTAATCAGTCCTGGGATTTGACTTACTTTATTGTGGCAGGGGATTGCTAATTAACATGATATGAACATCATTAAATTATCGAAATCTGTAGGCATAATCAAAAACTTATTGTTTATCTTTGTTTTAGATTTCCATGCCCGTGCGAAAAATGTGACGTTTCCATGCGCCTGGCAAAAAAATGTGATACTGTTGATTGCAGAAGAACATGATAGGAATATCAGAAACTCATGTTTTAGGAGGTCAGGGGGTTGTCCCTGGAATGTTTCCAAATGTCTTGAAACAGAGATGGTAAACGAAGTTGATTTAATATGTTTGGAGTATATAGTTGCCATGGACAATCCATTTTGGACTCTGACCTTTTGGCCCACCGACTAGGCACTCCACTAAGTCTCAACAGTGCGTTCAACAAGAGCTCTGCGCGGGTCTGTGGCTTGGTCGTATAATGGCCCTTCCATATTTCTGTTGGGTTATGCAGATGATCGGTTTGGTATCCCTATCACATGCTATGGTGGATGTTCAGCTATCCTTGTCGGGTAGATATCACAGCTGACGGTACTGCATAGGCAGAGAAAGAGACAAAGCAAGCTGGAGATGTAATGAATTGTAATGATGTAACCATGAATATTTATATGAATATTGTGGGGAGATTTGGCTAGAGCCAATGCTGTCACTGTCATTTAAGCTTCCAATCAGTCGCAGATTTGTCGGTGACTGCATGTTACTGTAGCGGCTGGCGGACTCGGTTTTCCATGGTTTTTCTGGATCACATTGTCACAATAAAAAATCAATAACATAGCAAACTTAAATTCGCCCATACATGTATGTACACACTTTATTATATATATATATATATTATGTGTGTGTAATTATGTATGCATATCATATATCAATCCAATTCTGTCTATATACTGTATACAAATATCATCCTATATCCTATATCCATATTTATCCTTTAAAGTGCATGGTTTGCTGGAAATGGCCAGCCACCTCGTTGGCCAGGTTGGAACACCGCGATCAGTGCCTGTGAGAACTTTGGCAGCTCGAAGGGTTCCAAGAAAAACAGATTGTCGATTGTATATCCCATCATGTGTCCATAATGATGGTTGGATATGGTTGGTATATTCCCATTACATCCCCATAAAAATGCCTTGTAAAAAAAAAAACAGCAGCAACCCCCAGATTTCTTGATGACAAAAACCAGGGTAAAACCAGCAGATCTCCCCTTCAGCCAATCTATTGATAGACAATGATTCACAAATGTGGCCAGTATATAAAGTATATTAAAGTATATAAATAATTATATCATCCTTTCATATCCCATCACTTTTCTCTAGCGTAGGGCTAGTATGTTCCCATGATGTATTCCATGATGGGTGGTATATTCCCATTGACATCTCGATGTTTGGACCAGGAAGGGGCAGCAATGGCAGCAGGCATTACATCTCCTGTGCCTCGGTGCTCTCCCGCTGAAAAAGGGGAGATACCTTCCATTTCCATAGCTTCCACAGATAGACTCCAGGTTTCCAACTTCTCCAAGCCTACGAAAATCTCCAGGTTTCCAACTTTTCCAGGTTTCGATGTGAAAAAGATGATTATTCCGCAAGATTTCCAGGTTTCCAACTTTTGTATATTGAGTTTTGCATATAGTTTTACCTTCCAACACGTGCGCAAAAATAATTAGAGATGTTTGAAACATGTTGGTATATAATGATGAATAAAGATGCATATAAAGATGGCGATGGAGAGAGAGAGAGAGAGAACGATATATATATATAATTATATATATATACATACACAGATAAATATGTATACATAGCTTTTTCCAGATTAGTTGAGCGGATGGCAAGCGTATCAGACAGACATGGTCATCAGAGCACAGAAGCACTCATCTCAAGCCAAATGGTTTTCTTCTGGGGTATGGGTCGGGTCGGGGCAAGCGGTTCCATCCCATCAGAGAAAGAGAGAGCACCCCCCTAAACCGCTAAACATTCCTTACCGTCGTCATTGACCCATTCTTGTCAATCCCTTCTCCCGACTAAACAGGCCCCAAGAACCCTGGTTTAGTGTATACAGTAGATTTCTTCATATTTCTTCTTTTGGATCTTTTTGGGGTCCTATGGCCTATGGCAGGGGGGATGGGGTTAGTCTTTCTAGTGTTGCTGGTTGCATCTCCATTCACCATTCTTCGCGTTGTTGATTGCATCCCCGTGCATTCTAGATCCAGCTGGGTCGATCTCCATCACAATGTGGCAAATCCAATCGTAAGCCATCAACAGGCTGTGGTATATGGGATATATATATATAATATAATATAATATAAATATAAATATAAATATAAATGTAAATATAATATAATATAATATAATATAATATATATATGGGATTGGGTTTGCTGCACTGCATCTTCATCAAAAGATCGGATTTGTTGTTCAAAATTCAAACTGTAACCCACGAAATACTGAGGTCCTCTATGCCGACAGCGGCGCTGAGTCCGGACGTCATTAGCTTCTGGGTGAGGAAAACTGTGGGAAGTTTGGGAGAGATCCCTAGAGCAGCTGCAGGTTTGTTGAACAAAATTCCTGTTGATATTCAACTGACTTTCTTTTAGCTTTTTTTGCTCAGAGGTAGCTGGAGCTGCGGTTTCTCTGCATTTGACCTCGCGGCTTTGACATATCTCACCACTAAGGCTACAATGCGGCCATCCGTGCCTGCGAGCAAAGCAGTTGGTGGAGAAATGCGCTGCAACTGCTGCAGCTTGGACAAGTTGTGGTGGCCATAGTAGCAGTATCTCTTGAAACAAAGGTTGGAGGACAGTTCCGGGAAAAAATTGTTTGAGTGGTTTAATATATTTTAATATGGTTTAATGCTATGTTGTGTCTCTTGCCAGAATGCGCAATTTGATTGGGGTATCAGAGCCGTAAGCCATGAATCCCAAAAAAGTCAGGATATTTTTGTGCGGCATCATTGCGTGAAGCTGATTTTTGGCCGTATCCTGGACGGCAGGCAGGATGCTGGTCCTGGTGCGGATGTGATCACCCACAATGCTGCCATGGCAGCCTGCAAGAGCCTTGTTGGAACAAACATGAGAACAAACCAGGGACCAGAAATGGACATGTTGCATGACCTTGGCTGGTATGTTCGTTGCATTCGAAAAAATCGTTGCCTATTGCAGGGGGAAAAACATCAATCCCTTTGCAAGTATGTACACTTGAACGTAAATACATACTGTACATAAATATGTCTATGACTGTCTACGTGAATAGTTGCTGTATTTGATTTACGGTGTATGATTTTCAAAGAGAGGGAGAGATGTACGCAATGGGTTATGGGTATACCTATAAGCTTCGAGATTTAATCCTTAATCCTTAGCCAGATTACGGATTAATTAAGGGTTTGCAGATTGCGTGTTTTGGGGCAGCATTCACAATGAAACTGCGGGTCAACCCGCTGCAATTGATTGCAGTACTCTGCGACTAGTATTGACTCCGCCCGGACTGTTCAGACACCAAAGGCACTCCCAAGGCACTCAAAGGATCTCAAAGGTAGACTCAAAAACTAGCGAGGGAGAACCGCTCAGCAATGGAGCCATTGGTTTTGACTCTGCTCGGACTAGTTTGGACGCCAAAGGCACTCCAAATGCACTCAAAGCTAGACTCAAAAGCCAGCGAGGGGGAACCAAACAGCAATCGAACCACTAGTTTTGACTCCGCCCGGACTAGTCTTGACACATCTTGACACATAGACTCAAACGCTAGCAGGGTGGAACCTAACAGCAATTGAACCACTAGTTTTGACTCCGCCCGGACTAATTTTGACACCAAAGGCACTCCCAAGGCACTCAAAGGTAGACTCAAAAGCTAGCGATGAGAAATCGTGTTACACTCTCATACCCAGAGGTCACCAAGCACACTCATTCTTGTTTAACCCATGAACGCTGCCATGTTATATGTACCGGGATTCAGCATTAAATCGGATTAGCCCCCGGAACGGGATTACTGGATTGAGGATTAGTTTTAAAACGCGGGAGATTTCGGAGCAGCCACTGTATATAGATACAGAATGATAAAGACAGACAGGCAGGCAGGCAGACAGACAGACAGACAGAGAGAGAGAGAGAGAGAGGGTGTGCAGCCATCCTTCCTTGGCGCAGTTCTTTGGCATTTAGCCAGGTCCACCTGTTTGAGCCTGGCTGTCCGAAATCTTCTTGGCTCATCAGCGAACTGCAGGTTCAATGGAGGAGATCATTTCAGGGCCAGAAATTCCACATTTTCTGCTGACATTTGGAGACTCTCTATCACTTACTTCCTGTCGCCATGGCGCGTTTGACAGGGCTGGTGCTGTTGGCTGTCTTGGCTGCCGCCCTGCGGTCCCTTGCTTGGGTCTCTCCGGGTTTGACCCCAGTGCCGCGTGTGGGGGTGCAGCGATGTGCTCAGGTGGGGTATCAGCATGTATAAGTTGCGTTTGTGGGTGGGATTTTCTGTTGGGTGTTCCAGGTGTCACCATAAGTTCTTCCATGATGTTCCCATGGGTTTCCACGAGTGTTCCAGTTGTTTCATGATTTCGGCCTTCTGTTTGCAAAGTCGTCAGGTCATTCATGTCCACCGTGAGTCTTGGGCGAACGAGTTTAAACTGCCTGAGTTTCCGTGGTGTTCTTCCCAAGGCATCCTTCCACATCTGGGCTTCCCCAAACCAGCCAGCTGCAGGTAGACCCTGGAGACTGCAAGGCCGTACGCAACGATGCGGTCAGCGGTGTGCAACTTCCCACCATGGATGAGGATGAGCCCGCCTGGCTGTCCTTTGTCATTGCCCGATATCTGGATGAGGAGCGCCTACCGGGTATGGTAAACCTTTGTTGAGCAGCTTAGTGGGGGATCTGTGCCCAACGGGCAATCAGGATAATCATATTCACATCATATTCACAAACTCACTAACCAGCCCCAAAAAAAAGTACCCAAGATTAGCGGTGGATGATTGGAGAAGGTTGATATCGATCCAAGATTTCTTTACCAAAGAAGACCAAGGTGGAGCTGGAGGAGATGATCTAAGGTGGTGAAGAAATGGGCGCCAGTCACATCTAGTCACCCAATTTAGGAATCACTGGAATTCGCCACATGTGCTATACATGTGCTGCATTGTGCCCTGGTATTTAAGCTCCATCTGTTCGCCATAACTTGGGTCTACCCTTTGGTAAATTAACATAACTATATGGAAAATCATTTTTTTGTGGGTAAATTCACTATAAATGGGCAATTTTCAATAGCTATGTTAGTTTACCAGAGGGTATATACTGCAACCTTTTTGGAAAAGTTAAACCGATGCTATTGATTGCGACGGATTTCCCTCCATGGATTTTGAGGCACGCCGATTTGACCACAACTTGGGCCCAGGAGTGGGTGGAGCAGCCTGTTCACAAGGAGATTGGTGAAGCGGTGGCGCAGATCTACCGTGAGTCACGCGCGGAAGGTGGGGCTTTCGCCTCCTCCTATCTCAAATGAAAGATGGGGAAATACTAATGTGGTTAGAACAAGAATAACCATAAATGGGTGGTATAAACTTTATAAACCATCAAAAATGTGGTGGCTCATTATTGTTTTACCCACGTTACTTCCAATATGCAATGTTTTTTTTTTTCTGGGGAAAAACTCTCAGGAATTTGCTTTTTCATCAGTGACGCCAGCAGGTGATGATGACCTCATTGCAGTTCTGGCCAAGCTGTCTTTCGGACTTAAGGCCAACGGTTGCCACGCGAGCCAGAGTGGCCTTACTCCAGAGTCCCAAAGTATCCAAAAATCTACAGGAAAAAATGGTACCCCCATAGGAGATCGAAACTGAAAGACTTCACCCAAATCAACTGAATCAATTTTGGGACCGTCTATTTCTGCATCTGAAACTTTCGAGTTGCGCACCTTCGCCTCTCCCACCCGAAAAAGTCGAGGGATGCCCCAAAAAAGGCCCAGGGTCCTCCCAGCAGTTGGTCTGAAAATCGTGTAGCCATGAGTAGCCCTAAATCCACTGGTCAATCATAACTGGGTAAATTATAACGACCTCACTGCGACCTCACTGGAAGCATGGTTAGTAAGAGGAATCATCCCAAAATTGCCTTATTTCAGGTTAGTGAATTATTATAATTTACCCAGAATCATAATGTTCCCTCTTAAACTTGCCACAACTGGCTGCCCTCTGCAGGACATGTGGCGCAGCGCTGGCTTTGGAGACGCTTTCGAAGGTCCAGTGGACGTGGCCAACCGAGTGGCAGAGCTGTTGATGCTGCGACAAGGCTGGCGGGGTGGAACCCGGGCGCGGAAACGACTTGGGGGTTTTACCTTCCAGGGAACTAACAAAATATATGGAAATCCCTGGCTTTCCCCAATGACCTAATGATCAAAATCATGGCTGTTTTTTCATATCTATCTTAGTTTACTATAGAGTTACTAGAGCGTAGAGTCCGAGGATATGGGCCCCATGCGCTTATATGATTTCAATGGATATCCAGGGGTCATGGATTGCAAGAGTAGGAATCATGATGCTGCGGGGATCATTGTCATTTCATCATCATCATCATCATCAGTATCAGCATCAGCATCACCATCACACATTTTATATGCTACGCATTGCTACGCTGCTACACGAGCCACAATCAGCTACCAATCTGTCATCAGTGCTGTGTCGTCTTCGCGGCTGCTGTGTCGTCTTCGCGCACTGCCAGGAGGAGAAGTTTGGAGTTACGGTCGCAGCAATTCAGATGTCCAGCAAAAGATGCTGAAGCGGCTTGAAGAGTATGAAGAGGTGGGCTGCTGGTCAATGTGAGCTGAACACGCCCAAGATTTCCCAAGCTAATTGCATTCCAGGTGCAGAATCTTGCAGTAGGATCGCACTCACCGAGAGTCAAACTCAAAGATTCAGACTTTGTTTTAAAAACACAGTAGACCACTTTGTCTCTGCGGAGAGGATCCAAAGACGGTATAGGGAGGTCATTGAAACCTACTATGCATGGTGACCTTTCCCCACTTTTTCGATGCTTGTGAAGCTGGAGGCCAGAAAGCAGCTCGCAACCGTTGGATGAGCAGATTTTGAGCAGCGTGGCTTGCAGGTGAAGATCTAACGGCACCGGAAAGTGATCGACCAATGATTACCTACAAACTCAGGATCGTCATAAATTGTCCATTCCCAGGTTTCTGCGCCATGATTGGCATTCGTGTGAGGGTTTTGACACAGAACAAACATCACAGGTTTCCACGTGAGCTGAGGCACGATTGGCAAATCTTCCCCTGGCTCTGGCACGGTGTCAGAGCTCGCGGTGCGGATTTGGCAGCTGTGGGGGTGACACCTGCAGATGCACCGCCCCGCCGCAAGTCAAATTCAGCCGAAGTCTCTTGCCCCTGTTGGATGAACATGGATGAACCATTATAATTTATATATATATATAATATATATAATATATATATAATATATATATATATTTTTACAATGATACCATGGAACATGATAAACAAATGGTGAAATATGATATCATTTATATTATATCTGATAGCAATGAGCTGTCTACTATGATCATCCCATTCCGGGTCACAGTGGAAAAACTACGGGGGTGACACCCCTCTGAAACCAACAAGAGGCTGGCTGGACCTTGTCAGCCGCTAGCCGGTCCCTCCTCATGGCAGCATGGCAATGTTTTTGCCAGAGCTATCAAAGAGTATCCATTTTACGTAATGAAAAAAATACACTTCCTGAGTCTAAGTAGCAAGAAAAATCTGGTCAGACGCAAGTTGGGTCCTCCTATACATGAAGTTCATCATGTTTACTTGAGCTATTGAAATGCAGCTGCAGGGATTGCAATATCCCCGCGCCGGCAGGGACCTTTGAAGGCCCGTCGATCTCGATTTTCCTCCGGCTGGCGGCTCCCAGACCCCCGAAACGACATGGAACAAAAAGAGTTGGAGTTGCTGCGAAGACTTGGAAGACTTGCTTGGGACTAAGGAAGGGAAATGACGGATGAAATACGGTAAAATTATGTAAAATTAGAGATAATGAAAGAAATTGAAAGAAAGGTCATGAGTCATGACGCAACTATTATTGCTTTGAAATAGCACGCATCTGATCGCAACAGTACGTACGACATTGTTGTGGGTTCATCATGTAACACGTCCCGATTCAGAATACCCTTTCGGACTGGTCGGACTGGCTGCCTTGGAAGCCCGGACATCACCAATCGCTTGGAGGAAATAAATTGGGGTCGCAGCTTGGGTTTCTCGCAGTCTTTAAATGGGGAACCCCTATTATATCATATTATCATATATATTATCTTAATGGCGGAAAAGGATGAACATGGATGAACAGCACATCTGGTTCTGGTTGGTGGTTTGGAACATTTTTATTGTCCCATATATTGGGAATTTCATTTGATCCCAACTGACTTTCACTCCATCATTTTTCAGAGGGGTAGGGCTCAACCACCAACCAGTACATGGTGGAGCCCCCAAGTGTGACCGATGGTGACCGGTGTTCCCAGGAAAGCCCGGGCTTGGGTGGTGGCCCTGGAAGTGCTTCGCGGCATGCCAGCGACTTTTCAGAGTTTGGAACTCGACAGGGGCCAAAGAGGGGACATAATATAAAATATAGATAAATAGATATGATATAAATAGTAAAATCATTCTTTGGGCGCCCATTTTTGGGAATTTCCATGAGATGTTTCGGAGGTTTGAACATCATCTCAATCTCAAAGTTGGTGATCCCTCAGCTTGTTTTCCCATTGCGCTGCTTTGGATGTGCAATCAATCGCCATACCAGCTTCGCCTTCCCAGTGACGCCTTTGTTGATCCCCCCCTGGAATCTGAGGTGAAACCATGTGAAACCCGTTCTCTTTTTTTCGCATTTTTGCATAGGATTATATATATATATATACCAAGGTTTCGGTTCATGAGGAGCCAGTCTTGTTTGACTGCTGGCTTCCTCTAGCTTTGACCTTAGGGGCGTAGCTTTGGATGGTAAGCTGTCGCCTCGCTTTCAAGGTTGCCTTCATTGCCTGTGAGATCTGCGTTTTTGCTAGGGACGTTGGTGAAGTTCAGAGAACCTGGGTGGCACAGAAGGCTGCGGAAGCAGCGCCAACTGTGCAGGGGTTTCATCCGGAGATCAGCATCTGGACTTCTGGGAAAGAGAACTCGCAAAAAACTGAGAAAGAAAATTTTTTGGCTGGCAAGTCATCATTCTTTTCAGATACACGAAGTTCCTCCCCTTATAAGACAGTCTCTGCAGATGACGTGGCACTGCAGGCAATGCAAGGTGAACAATGGAGAGAAACAAGAGTTTTGCAGGAGCTGCAGTGTGCATTGGTCGCAGGTATGGCAAAGACCAAAGCGCCGATCACGCAGCAAAAGTGCAAAAGCAACCTCTTACAGGGATCCGGAGCAGAGCAAAGTCTCAGAGGAAGGTGTGAAAGATTGGAGTGTCTTTCCAGGAAATGCCCCATGGATACCTTCAACGCCTTCAGGAAGAGCTGTGAACAAGAAGACAGATCAGTCCAATGGAGCTGGTGCCAAGGAATCGATGGTGGATCAATCAGTGATTCAACCGGTCTCATCGCAAGTAGCAGCAGAAACTTTGTCTCCGGAAGAAGAGAAGATTTTAGAGCACCTCAAAGGATTGAAGAGTGCAGGAATAGATCTGACAGAACAAATGGAGCAGCAACAGCAGAAGCTGATTGCCAAGCAGCAAGTGGCAGCTGCATCGAAGGCACTCACACATGGACATCTCAATCGCCTTACCAAGCTCAAGACACAGGTCACCACGGCAGCGGACAAGGTGACGAAGTTGGATCGGGAGTGGAAGGCTTTTGTAGAAGCCACTACGCAAAAAGTGCGTCAACATGCAGAGCTGTTTCAGAAGTGCAGATCGGATCTTTTAGAGGCATACAACATGAAGTTGGCCGAGCTCCATGCATTGAAACAAGAGATGAGTTCGGCATCGATGTCAATGCTGGGGCCGGCGACTGCCGGTCAGATGATCCCAGAGGAACCCAATGTTGGGGAGCAGCTGAGGGATCTCGAAGAGGTGATACTGGTCGAGGGATCAGTGGGCGAAGTGGGCGAAGTGGATCTGACAGACGACATGGAAGATGTGGAGAACATGGGGCCCATGAGTTTTGGACCACAGAGCAAGGCCTCACCGAAGCTGCACAAGCAGTTCCGAGGGGCCACTTCCCCAACGAAAGTGGCACAGCAGCACCTCAAACCGAAGACACAAGAAGTCAGGGATGCAAAGGTGAAGGAAAAAGAACAAAATGCTTGACCCAGAAGGACAGTGGTGTAGAGCGAGTTGTTCAAAGTGACAGCATTGACGTGGACTCGATACTTGCTGGATGGTGGCAGGATTTTGATGGTCTATGTCGATTGTCGTACACATGGCAACAACCTGATGAGCAATGTCTTCGGGATGAATTGAAGAAGTTGAGCAAAGTTCCAGTTTGCCAACCTTCGAGAGCAATCTTTGACGGTTTTCCAGCTTTGGAAGATCCTTTATTTTTCAAGAAACCTGAACCGTGGACTGTGCACAATGGCTATGTAATGGACAATGGCTGTGCAAAGTTTGATGATCGGATTCATGGTGAGAACAGTAACCACAATCAACATTCTTGCTTGTTTTCCATGACGGCGGTTGAGGAGTCCGCACTGCAGTCGTGCACTGTTGGTACGTCAGGTAGGGAACAAGGCAGACAGGATGCAGAAAAACCTTGTGGTGAGATTTTGTTTGCGACAGGCAATGGCAGGTCGAAGTCTCAGTACACGGGTATGGATTTGGAGATTGAAAGCGCTTCATCCCATGCAGAAGCGCACACATGGATCAAACATGCCTGTGATCGTAACGATCCTTGTCAAAAACATGTCTTGGGCCGCTTGGTTCAGCAATCTGGGAGCCTTTTGCGGGGTGGCAGAAAGGCTAACTTGGATCTTTCTGAACCCCAGGCCAGTGCCCAGATTTACATGTCCACGGATCAGGGCAAGATTCCATCAGCACCCGAAGGGGCTAGGGACACTGGAGTTGATCCTTGTATGGACGGATGTTGCAATGTGCAATCTCGATCCGATGGTGCAAGCGTTGATGAAAATTTTTCCTGTCATTTTCCAAGAACACATGGTTCGGAGTTTGAGCCACAGCCTTTTGCTGTAGGAGCCTTTGATGACATGATGTATGGGCAGGGAAATATTCATCAAGTACGACACGACATTGATCTCCCCTCTGAGATGCTTGATGCCAATCAAAGTTTTCCTTCCAGCAATGAGAAATTTGCCGATTGTGGGCTTTGGCAAGACTGTGCAAAGGAAGGTACCAGGCGTCATCAGGGTGAAGAAAGCCGTATGCTTATACCACAGACAGGGTCAAAAATCAAAAATATGGCAGCCATTTGCGAGCTTGCGGGGAGGGTAACTTGGATCTCCTTGGGGCTCAGGCTGAAGACAAAGAGGGTCCTTTGCGGAGTGGGGTCAAGGGTTACTTGGATCTTGGCTCACTTCAGGACCTACATGACCAATATGACCAATCTCAAATCATCGAGTCGAATTGCAGCAGACATGTTTCTTTCAATGAGAAGGTTGACATTGTCTGCTACCAGCAAGAAGATGTCTATCCAGCTACCATTCGAATGGCAGATCAGGCACGATGCTGTCGCTCACTTTGGCACATGCATGGGCAGATCACCGACATCAATGGCTTTTTGCAAGTGTTGGCAGGGTTTGATTTGGAAGATTCGTATCCTACTTCCTTGGAAGTCCATGGCCAATCCAGCCGGGATGACGGGTCCGAGAACCAGGAAGGCCAGCATGTTGGTGACACCCATGATGAAAAATTGGACAATGAGCTGCACAAAGTGGTGGATGAAATTCAAGCAAGCAGGTTGCCAATCTTTGCCGACACTTGGTTTCTTGCCACGAATCGGTTTCAAGTTTGTGTGCGGCCAAGGGAGATGAGGTTGAAAAGCTCTTTTTTGGCCGACCCCGTGCAATTGGAAAGAGACTGTCGAGAGATGTGGCGAGAGCTGGACAATGGTGATCAAGTCACATTACAAGTGTTAGGAGGGCTTCCTACACGTCGGCCAGCAATTAAACTGCACATTATCATTTGGCAAGATCCGTCGCCTAGGATGGATACGATCATCTTCCACTCCGAGAGTTTGCCGCCCTTATTCAAATACAGGGCGGTCATGTTCCCAAGAAACATTGATGTCAATACCTTTTTTGAAAGGGCCCAAGTTGAGGGTGCTTGTCATGTGGGGGTGAAAGCCTGCTACACTCGATGCTGGGAGTCAGGTGAGGAGATTCTCAAGAGCAACCTTGAACAGATGTGGATACCTTCAAACAGGTACATTGAGGGAGACATCAGAATGGTTGATGATGTTGTCCAGCTGGATAGTGAAGAGAGCGACCAGGGCAGTGAAGCCTCCACTTGGGCTGGGAGCCTAGCCGACAGTGTGGAATCTGATGAAAGTTTTCTCATGTCAGGCGGTCCTCCACTTTTCCAGTTGGATGATTACATGCAACACATGTGGGAAACAGCAGGAATGGAAGACGTTGATATGCAGGATGAGGTCCAAGAGCACATTGAGCAGGTGCAGTCCGAGATATTGTATGCACCGCAGCACCTGGGCCACCTGTATGATGAGATTGATCGTCTTCGAGATTTGCAAAATGAAGATGGATCAGAGTGGACAGCGGCAACCTTTGGACTTGGACTGGTTGATTTGGGACGCAGAGATGTGCGTTTCAACCCTTTCAATCTCAGAGGTTTGTTGGAAACAATTCACAGGACCTGGAGTGATCACAGCCTATATGGCAATATAGTGGTGTTCAACGTCCACCCACAGCCAGTAGATTTCTTGGGTCCAAGAATGGTGGCAGTCCTGGTGGTGATAGAGATGCCAGAATCACGAGATGTCACCACACGCAATGTGCTGATTGTGGAGCAAGCTGCTGCAGATGTTGGTGCCAGACCTCAGCCATATGGAGCGCGCTTGACTTGCGAAGTTTCTGAGCGAGAAATCCTGGCCCAATTGCAGCTGCATCACCACTGTCCACCGTTTGCATTGCGTCCTTGTCATGTGCGTTTAGGTGAAGTGATCCTGGAAAAGGGCCAGTTTTACGATTTTGACCATGGTTCACTCTGCAGAACTTGGATTGGAAATGTGCATTCACAGGTCCTTCAAGCGGAGCAAGCTGTGTATGATGCCGAACAATTCTTTTTGCAGGCACAAGCTTTCTTAGAGACCGAGAACAGTCCGCAGATCATGACATGCAGAGTCCATGGAATTTCTCCGCAGAATCGCCCTTTGGGATCACGTGATATTCACATTGATCCAGTGTGGTTGTATGACCTGGAATGGATTGAAAGAATGAGAATGTTATGGCCTTTTGATGCCAACTTTGCCGGTCTTTATTTTGTGAAGTCGGCAACAAGTGATCAACACGACATCGAACCAACAATTTTTCATTTCATTGCCAGATACGGCCATCATGAAGGACTGCCTGTCCTAGTCAGACAGCAGCTTGTTGCTGTCGAACAAGTGCCACAGGAGCCACGTGATGTCCAGGAGTTCTGGGCAATATCCATTCCTTCAGGTGAGATAGGTTTTCATGTGGTGGCCAGCATGCCAAAACCCCCATTCTGGTTTGAGTTTGCGAGGATTCAGAGGATATACCCACACCTGGCTGTTAATGGAGGGCGCATGAGGGACCTCAGACAACATTGAATGCCGGGCGATTTCTTGCAAGCTCGTTTCCTAGTTTGGCAAAATCACCATGTGTTGTCCATGTTGGTTGGAATGGCGCAAGATCGAAATGATGAAGAGCCTGAGTTCACGTCATTTTTGCAGTTCAGAGGAACAAAGGTGCAGTCAGTGCACAATTGTGGTGAACAGCTTGACGACGCTTTTCAGGAAATTTGTTGTGCCATCAGAGAGCAGGGCATTCAAGCCGTGCAAGAAGATGCAGAGGTTCATGTTGTGCATCACAAAACCAGCGATGTCAAAGAGTCACAAGATGATCATCAAAGGTCACAGGTCACCAAAGATGATGTTCACAGGAATGATGGTGACATTATCGGCTGGTCCATTAATACGCTTCATGAATGTCTTCAAAGAATTTGCGAAAGAGGTCAAGAAGGCATCAATTCAGACTTCTCCATCATACCTCATTTGCACCCACATGCCAAAATTGCGGCGGAATGGGTCTCAGAAACCACCTCAGATGTTGATGTTTGGCATGTTTTCACAGATGGATCAGCCAAAAATGACAAAGCAACATGGGCTATGGTCATCTTACAGGAAATACATGTGCATGACAGCATATGTTATGCCCGAGTTGGCTATGCAGCGGATGAAGTGAATGACGAGATTGGCAAAGTGGATCAGACTGCCATGGATGCAGAAGCCACTGCCATCATTGCTATGATTGAGTACGCTCTTGCCAACTGCACCAGAGACAATGTGGCTGTTTATTGTCATTTTGATGCGTGGACAGTTGGTTTCGGAGCTATGGGTGATGGAGCCATCCCATGCAAAAGGGACTCAGTGTCAGAAAGACAAAAAGCTGCCAGAATGCTGATGACGGTTTTGGAGAGACGTGCGGAAGCGAGGCAGGGATCTTGCACTGGAGTTCACGTTTGTGCTCACCAGGGTCATCCATGGAATGAAATGGTGGACAGTATTGCCAAAGAGGTTTGGAAGGGATGGAAACCATTGAAGAAATTTCACTTCAAGTCAGGACCTCTCTTGCAGCACAGGCTGGCAAACTGGGCATGGATTGAAGCAGCTCCTTCCCTTGAGCTGCCTGGTTTGAAGCGCATCTTGTTGAACGAATCACCAGATGAAGATAGAAGAAAGCCAGATGCGACTTTGCAGGGTGTGGTAAGTCAACCCCTTCAATCCCTCTGCAGTGCCAAAATCAGGATTGCCACTGCTAACGTGGGCACCATGCTATATGGTTCAGAGCAAGGCCAGGGAGTGAGAAACAAAGCCATGGAACTTCTCAGACAATTTGAAGAGAATGGCGTTCACATCATTGGCGTGCAAGAGTCAAGAGCCCACAGGACACAATGTGTAGAAAATGGACCTTACACACGCATGATTGTGGCTGGTGAGAAAGGAAATGCTGGAGTGGAGCTTTGGATCAATGGTAGGGCTTTAGCTCAGACTTTTCGGGCAGATTTCAATCCAAGCACCGATCTGTGTGTGTGGCATCAAAGCAAAAGAATTCTTGCAGCCAGATGCAACTTTGGCAGAGCCATGTTCGACATCATGGTCCTTTATGCACCTCAAAGAGGGAGGCCACCACACGAAATTCAGGAGTGGTGGGACGAGCTGCACAAAATTGCAGCTACCAGAGACAGCAATGTCAATTTGATTTGCTTAGGCGATTTGAATTGCAAGGTTGGCAGTATTGTGACTGATGGAATTGGTGATCATGCCGGAGAAATGGAGGATGAAGGAGGGGAACGTTTTAGAGAGTTCTGCGCAGAGCAAAAACTCGTGGTTCCATCCACTTTCGCTCATTGGCACTCTGGTGTCACCGCTACGTTTGTCAGTCCACAAAACACTCACAGCCGCCTTGATTATATTGCCATTTCTGCTGCTTGCCAAGAGGGTATTGTCGAGTCACACGTTGATGTTGACATGGACATGATGAACGGTGACCGCGATCATCATCCACTGGTGGCGACCTTGGCCATCCAATGCGTCCAGGCTCATGAAGGGAAATTGAAAAAGTGCAACATATATGACCGACAAGCTGCAAGAGCCATGAAAGCAAAGCAGAAGGTTTCGTTGTTGGACAGTTTTCCCATGCAGCATTGGTCGGATGATGTCAATTTGCACTGGGCAAATTTGCGGCAACATGTGCAAGAGCAAGCAGCAAAACAATTTCCATGCCCAAAGCGAAAGCAGCGTCAGTTGTATTTTTCCGAGGTCACATGGAACCTGCTGTGCGACAGAAAAGAGCATCGGAAGCAACACAGAGAGCTGCAAAGGCAGATCAAGCGGCATTTGCTCCAGAGGGTTTTTCATGCATGGAAAACAAATGATGATCTGGCAGGGCAAAGATCACTCTGGGATCTGGATTTGAGCATGCTCAGGCAGCAAGAAGCGGTTGTCCTTGAGGCGAGGATGAAGTTGGATACCAATTTCAGAGTGAACAAAAACAGAGACTGGAAAAATTGGGTTGACAAACTTTTGGAGGACAAGATCTCCAATGCGAACAGTGCTGGTAATGACAAGCTGTACAAGATTTTACAGCCGAAAAGGATGATCGCCAAGCATTGTGGAAAGTTGATCAAGCCGCTTCCAGGTCTCAGGAATCAAGAAGGAGAGTGGCAATTCTCCAGAGAAGCCATAGCTGCGGAATGGCAACATCAGTTTGGACAGATTGAGCACGCCGAAATTGTGCAGTTTGAAACATTGATTGAAAGATCGCAGCCCCAAACAGGTACACGAACTGTGCAGCATCTTGAAGAGATTCCGACCTTGCTGGATGTGGAGAAGGCGCTGAGGGATTTGAACGATGCAAAAGCCACAGGTCTTGACGGTCTGGGAGCTGAATTGTTTCAAACCGAATGTGCAAAAGCAGCAAAAAGGATTTATCCTCTGGTGTTGAAGATGGGTTTGAGATGCCAAGGGATCCCCGAGCTCTCCGGTGGATGGTTGCTGCCTTTGTTTAAAGGTAAGGGGAGTGCTCAGCAGATGGCCGGTTACAGAGCAATTCTCTTGGAACCTGTAATTGCAAGGGCTATGTCACGTGCATGGCGTCCCAAACTGACCAGAGGGTTGGAAGCCATAGCAATGCCCATGCAATGGGGAGGACGAGCAGGCCTATCAATAGAGGCTTTGCACCTGCAAGTCCAACTATGGCAAGCGAACGCCACCATCAGAAAAGAATCCCAGGGTCTCATCTTCATAGACATCAGAGCAGCTTTTTACTCTGTGGTCAAACAAATGCTGACGGAGGAAGGAAGTAGCGAGCCTAGAACACGTGCAGTTTTTGAGAAGATGAAGCTCCCAGAATCAGTTTGGGAAAGTTTTGCCGCACATGTGGATGAATGCTCCCTGGTGAGACAAGCAACAGGGTCTACCATTTTGGCACAGGGCACCCAGGCGATGTTGGCACACAATTGGTTTGCCATACCTGGAGCTTCCAGCATCTCATCCCCGATGAAGGGGACAAGGCCGGGAGACCCCAATGCAGACTTGCTTTTCGGTCTGCTTCAAGCCAGAGTGTTAGCCATGTTGCACAGCAGAGCCTCCCTTGCCGGCATGCCACTTTTTCCAGATGATAAAAATGGGCTCAAAGTGCCGAATTGCGTCACGTGGGTGGATGACATTGCCATTTCGATCACCAGCTCAGCCAAGGATGTGGTTGCGCAGACGACGCACATGTTGTCACTTGTACGTGATGTGATGCTGGAGTATGGTTTGCAATTATCCTTTGGAGCAGGGAAAACAGCAGCAATGATCACTTTCCATGGCAAAGGAGCGCACAAGGCGCGGCAAAATTTTGAGGGCAAGCAAAGTGATCATTTGACCATTCTCACCGAGCACCAAGGGGCCGTCCAAGTGCCCATTGTGACGCATTACAAACATCTGGGAGGCTTCATCACCAAATCAGGTAGCAAGTTCCAGGAGATTCGTATCAGAGCTGCTGCCACTATGGCAAAGTTGAAACCCCTGCGCAAACTCCTGAAGAGCCCTGAGTTAGCAATTGAAAAGAAACGCCTCATCTTGCAGAGCATGGGGGTTTCCGTGCTTACCTTGCATTCAGGGACATGGTTCAATTTGACCCAGTCAGAGTTTGCGGCATGGCAAGCAGGGGTTTTTCGAACCTATCAAATGATTCAACCCAGACATGAGGATGGGCAAGTGCCTCACACTCAGTTCTACAAGCTAGCTAGCGAGGCTGGTTTACCCATGCCAATGGAGCTGCTGTACATTCAGAGATTGAAGTTGCTTTTTCATGTCATGGGAGTGCAAGATGGTTTCATGATCAATGGCATCCTGGAAAATCATGAAGCGGACGTTCAATGTTCATGGTTGTATGGTGCTATGAAAAGCATCAAATGGATGCGTAGCCAGGTGGGCAACTTTGTGGTGCCGGAGGAACTGGATGAGCTGCAAGATGTAGCTACATGGAATCTGTTTGCACCACATGCCAAGAGGTTGCAGCAGTACCTCAAAAAGGTTCAAAGGGCACATCTTTACAAAATCAGAGCATTGTGCGCTGTCAAAGACCATTCAATCAGACAGAATGAAATTCTTTTTGACATGGGCTGGACATTTGATGCACCCAATGATGATTTGGGTGGCGTGGAGGCACATCGCTGTGAGTTATGTGATGATGTGTTCGATACTCCAGCAGCATTGGCGGTGCACCAGCAAAAGCGGCATGGTCTGAGAATTGCAACGCGCAGGTTTGCAATTGACAGCTGCTGTCGTGCCTGTGGAAGATGCTATCACACGCGCTCCCGTCTGCTCCGACATTTGCATGTGGGCAATACGGATTGCTGGGTTTGGCATTGCAGACGTTACATTCCAATGACTGTGGAAGAAGCAGAAGAAAAAGACAATGAGGACCGAAAGAAAGGAGTGGCCATGCATCAGAAAGGGTTTGCGGATGTGGAAGCAGACAAAATGTGGCGGCCATGCACTGAAATCGAGCTCATGGATCGTTTGCAGTGCAGAGAGGATGTTATGGACAGTTCAGAACAAGTGAATGACAGTGAATTGAAGCAGTGGAGCCAGTTCGGGATGCTGCCGCCAGGAAGAGGTGGAAGAGTGAAGACATCTCGAAGGGCCACTGAGATGCACTTGTTCAATGTCAACAGAGACATTGCAATGTTGGAAAATACCATGCTAAAGGAGGTGGGACGCTGGTCGCCAGACTTTTCATGGGTGCCAAGACCGCTATCATGTGGTGCCAGATATTTTTTGGTGCTATTTAGCGGCCATCGTCGGTTTGCCGACATTGCTCAGCAGTTGTCTTGGAAAAGCAACATCATACCGATTTGTGTGGATTTAGCCGTGGATCCTTGGCACGGCAATATCCTGCGGGACACACTTTGGCTCCAACTTATCAGGGCAAGGAAAGTTGCAGGTGCTCACGCAGGTCCCCCCTGCGAGACTTATACCTTTGCCCGTTGGATTGAAGTGGAAGGAGGTGGACCAAGACCATTGCGGACCACTTCAGAACCATGGGGAAAAGATGAGCTTACCATCAAGGAGGTCGAGCAGGTCTTCATTGGTACCATCCTCATGCTCCAAGCGATCTATTTGCTGCTACTGGTGTTTTTGCATGGAGGCAGCTTTTCACTGGAGCACCCCAAGGGCCAGGGTGGAAAGGATGGCAAGTGGTCCATATGGGACTCCGCCTTTGTCAAACAACTTATGCTGTGTGCGGAGGTACGGAGGGTGGATTTCCTTCAAGGCCCATTGGGCCAGCCATTTCCGAAGCCTACCTCGATGCTTACAGGCAGATTGGAAAAGTTTGCCACGCTGCTGTTCGAACACTACCAGCCCAACTGGAGGCCAACTGACAGATTGGGTGGAAGGGAGAAAGGCAGCAAGCAGTGGAAAACGGCGAAGGCGAAGGCTTATCCACCTTTGCTGTGTAAGGCTGTGGTGGAAGCACATCTTCATTTCGCAGAGACCATCACAAGTGATCATGAGGAGCCTGAACCTGAAGGGCTGCGTGAAGCCCTTCAAGCGTTAGCCCAGCCTTTTGATCCATACAGCATGGACAACAAAGGTGCCGTTATGGGAGCAGATTATTGGGGACGTGCTGTCAACGGCATCTAATTGCAATGCTCCAGTCACTAGCCATCAGAGATTTTATTTCTGGTGAAGCGAAGACTGTCGAGCCATTTTCGGTGTGTCACCCCATCTTCCATTTTCCACATGTTCCGCCAAAGCGGCTTTTGGGAACGTGTCGTGCAAGCAGGCGTCACAGAGACTCTGACCGAGTGGAATGATAAAAATATATATATACACCCTCTGGTAATTTAACATAGCTATTGAAAATGACCATAAATAGTGGATTTTCCCATTAAAAATGGTGATTTTCCATAGCTATGTTAAATTACCAGAGGGTATATAATATATAATGTTCATGACTTCAAGATCCATCAAGATCATCAACTCTCGCTAGCACAACGTTTGCGCGACAAAGATCACATCTCCAAAAAACCTTTCAGATGCTATTAACATTATGTTATCATCATTCCATATCATTCCCCTCAAAAGATGATCATGTTTCTCAATTCATCCCAGCTTTCAATGGATTGGTTTAAGCGAAAATCTTCACCGGAAGCCATGGTTTTTGCAATGAAATATAGGGCTTTTCCTGGAAATGTTTCCCTTAGACCAATCCATTGACAGCCGTCTCAAGGACCATGGTCTCCAGCCGGACCACATCAGCTTCAACCTGGCCATGGCCAGTTGGAATCGCAGCTGGCCCCAAGTGCTGCAGCTAGTGGCCAGGATGCGGGAAGGCCGCATCGCCACAGGCTCCAGCTATGTGGGAAGCCCAGGAAGCCCAGCTTTCCGTGTGAAATGGGACGCTGATAAATGTTGACAACAACTCCAAGGTTGAAGAAAATTAAGACAAATTAAGACTTCTGTATCTCAAAAAGGTGTTTTACCTGTGATAGATCATGAAGGATTATAATTATAACAAGACATACTGTAATAAGATTATATAAGGGTTTCATCTGGATAGATCTTTGCAGTTGGGCGAAGCTACTCAGGGGGTCGTAGCGATTGTGGTTGTGCCTACGCGATTTGCAATGGTTTGCTGAGTCGTTTTAAGGGTTTCTGCGGGTCAAATCCATGTATTTCCGTTGGATTCTTGGGTGACCATACTATTTGGTGAGGTTGTTTAGCATATTTGCTTGCATGGGGGAAACGTCCGTCCCTGTGGTCATTCCTCCTGCATACTTCCTTTGGATGGGAGGATAGTTCATCTTTGTTTACTTGATGGTTTGGGATCAAGAAGGGCTGCGGTGACGCAGGGAGTTGCGCACTTCATCTTACGGTCAATGACGGCCCTGGGTCCTGCGTTTGGAACCTCATGAATCAGGGGTCGTCCGGGGGGGTCGTCCGGGGGTCGTCCGGTTTTCATCTATTTCCGTTTGTTCACTCCGATTTTTCTTCTCTTCTCAAATTAATCCAGTCCGCCAGGTTTAGTATTGTAGAATGATTGTTTTGCAATACAGCGTAGTGCTGGGTAGCGAGTCTGCAGTGCAAGGGGCAGGCTCTCTAGTGTTCTTTATACTGGTACTTTGTATCCTTCAAATGAAAGCAATTGCCTTGTGTTTCGATGGATTGATGTGACCCTGCTGCGACCCGGTCGTGGCGACTTTTCCGCGAGCGATTTACCACATTCAAGAAAATTGCTGTGACTTCAGCTCCTGAAGAAGAAGAAGAAGAAGGAAAGG
>Ga0126342_10000812_pt1:30000-38641 | contig 38641 bp, 16 predicted proteins | sample Cyp1metagenome_FD_92528 | JGI IMG/M metagenome (GOLD analysis project Ga0126342, IMG submission 92528) | Coral microbial communities from Lord Howe Island, Old Settlement Bay, Australia - Cyphastrea 1 metagenome | ecosystem: Host-associated > Invertebrates > Cnidaria > Coral ...
AGGGCAAAGTGGGCAAATGGCATCACCTTTGTATGGTCTACGAGAAGTCCACCCGTTCCATCACATTGCGACATGTCCAACCAGTGGTGCTGCTTGTGGATGATGTTCGGATCATGATACGCGATGCGATTTCTCCCGAATTGAATCTTGGAAGGTGCAGTCTGTGGCAATATAATTATAATATTAATTGTGTATTTATATATAATTATAGTAAACCTGCATATGCAAACCTCCTTCCAATTGTCGCATGATCCGTTTCTCACCTCAGCCAGGGCGCATTTGTTGGGTCTGGTTGGACTGCGCTAAAGGTACGCCGATGGTGTCGGGGGTGAGCCGAAGAAGATCGAGGGCAAATTCAAGCCCCACACACGAGGTGGCGTGGAAATCGGCAGGCGACGGGGGGCGACTGCGAATGCCGCGGGAAAATCACGGGGCATACATTTGAAATGGGTGGAGTGTAGCTGGGTTAAGTTGTTTTGTTTCTTATGAATTCTTATGATTCATTGTCTTTTTCATTGGTCTGAGTCTATGTTCAAAGATGTCCATTGCAACCATGTAGTGCCACACTTTGAGAAGCACAGTTTGACGCTGAGCAAGGCCTTTTGATTGCTGAACATTTGGTTGTTAGCAGCAATTAACACCAAACAATCACAAGTTATCATGTTTTATCATAGATAGACATTGTCTGACATGGATGGTGTCTTCTGGCGCAGGGTCCTAAAGTTTTTTGTGCCCCCGTGAGGAATCCGGCCTGGCATGATCGCGGCATTGTTGGAAGGATCCGCAACGCCACCGTTTGGCCTCAGGGTCTCAACACCAAGGACGGGCCTTGCTGTCCTGCTGTCAGAATTCTTCCGGCCAGTCACATAAAAAAAATATGTTGGATGACATGAGTCGCGTGACCCAAGCGCAAACTTGGGCCTGGCCCAACCGGTCATACGCTGCCAGGATTTGCCTTTCCTGGCTGCAGAGCAAGTGGCTCAAGCCGAAGCATCAGAACTTGATCTGAAGCCCACTAGTGCTGCAGCCAGCAGTGGCTAGCGACATGCAGGACGCTGACCACTAGTGCTGCAGCCAGCAGTGGCTAGCGTCATGCAGAACGCTGACCATTGCTCCATGCCAACATGGAATCACTTCAAGAAAAAAAGAGCGGATCATGAGAGCTGTGAGCTGGGCTTGGGGTGCAACCTGACGCGTTGTCATACGTTGTCATGGGAATCAACTAAAACGTTTTGGATTGTTTTGTCATTTTGGATCATTTTGGTGGGTATGGTGTCTTATAATGTTGGGTCAGCTTTTGTAGAGATGTGTAGAGTAGATGGTCTTGTGTGTTTCTTGCTCTAGCACTGCAGGCCCATAGAGCAATCCAAATCGCTGCTAACATCACACCCTTTCAACCATCTCCCCGGAGCCAAGGTGATTGCCATCGATGCGTGCCGCAAGGCAGGCAGATGGCAATGCAGCCTGGCCTTGCTGAAGGAGGTCTCCATCAAGGCTGGAAACATCTGGAAACCATGGGAAATCCTGCCATGATTTGATGGCTTTTGATCGATGGCCCCATGGTTTAGTAAGGTTTAGTGCCCACCATGAATCCTTATGACGTTCTTTGATGATCTTTGATGTTTTTTTTTTGGTGGCTTTTATATACTATGCTTGGTTCTACTTTGTTGGGGGAGTTGTTAATCAAGGTTTTGCACTGGTTACTTGAAAAAGGCGCCAATCAATTCCTCAGCTGATGCCATTTGTGAGGTCACAGCTGCAGACTTGGAATCGTGCTATAATGCCACGATCAGCTGCTGCCCCTGGTTTTGGGCCCTGCACTTGGCTCTTGAGATGTCAAGGAGGCTATGGCAGCGCAGGGGAAAGAGATAGAAACACATGTGTTTTTTTGGTTTAGATGGAGTTTGATGCAGGTCGGAAAATCTCGATTTGGAGTTTTCTGAATGGTGTGTTTCTTCTTGCTTGCCATCCTTACGTGGCGATAACTAGCACTCTAAAACGCCAATCTTATTTTGGGGCTCAATGCGGTCCAGCCGCCAAGCAGGAGATGTTCAACAATGTTGTTTCATTCATATCCTTACCATTTATATTGTAGAACCCCCGTTTGGCTTAAGACTGCTTTTGCCGTTTTGGTGCAGGAGGGGGGGGAGTATTGATGCACGGCTGGTGCGCGGAAAAGGAAAATAGGGGCAATTCTTACATACTTCTCCCAATTGTTGTAAGTGTTCCCACCTTCTGCATACAGTATTCCATGTGTTTGTTTGTATATACGATACCTTTGGACCAGTCCCAGTCCCTATATAACTGACCACACTATGTTTATTCTAGTGCTGGGCCCTTTCGAGCCCTCAGGGGCCCATCATTCCATGGAGCTGCACGGCTGCACGCTGGTGCCAGGCACACCGTGAACGGAATTACTTTGGGCACGGTGCTGCGGTTGCTGAGCCGGGCAGGGCGCCAGGACGTGTGGGATCCTGTGGGTATTCAAAACGGTCATGGTTAGCCAATGGGTAGTGGGCGGCTTCAGGTGTCATGGGGGTTCTCCCCAAACCCTTCCTTTCCATTCCTTTATTTCGCAAGTTTTTTTTTTGGTTTGAAGGAGGTGGACAGATGAAAGGGAGAAGATGGGAGAACAGTAGATCCATGCTTGGCCATTTGAAATGCCCAATTTACAAGAGGACTTGGCTAAGCGATGGTCAGAAGAATTGAGGCGTTCCGCAGGGAGTGGGCCAATGGGTCAGGGGATACTACCAAAGGTACAAACGAGCACGGGGTGGTCTGACTAAGTAATAGACAGTGAGAAGGATACAATATGCTGCAATCATGGAAAAGCGAGCGACGGTACTTGGACAGGAAGCGAACGCGATAACACAGCAAATCATCCAATGTGTGTAGATTGTCACGAAATGACATGACTCACAATGACGCAGTGATTACTGGGCGAGTGACTGTCTGACTGACTGACTGACTGACTGACTGACTGACTGGCCGATGAATGAATACATGTGTAATATATATATATACACACGTATAGGTGCACGGTATTTCTACCATAAGGGTCAATGGTTATTGATCAGCCATGACCAAGAAAGTCTTTATCCTTGCGCCACAAAGATCTATTTGTTGAGGCGCGGGTGGCAGCACCGTTGGCTGGCTCAGACGGAAGCGCCAATGTAGCGGGGCCGCAGACATGGAAAGACCAGGGTGGGTGGGGTGGTTTGGATCCAGCCAGCGACCATGTAAGGTGAACCCCCCGAACACATCCGAACACTATAATTACTGCGGGTTTAGCTAGTGGCATCTGAACCATCCATTATTGGAGGTGTAACTTTTGGGTTGGTTTAATTCCCATCGTTATTTTCCTTGATGTTGCGAGTCTGCCAAAAGTGCTGCTATGCGCCACCGCAGTTCGCTTTTGATTTGTGAGAAGTCTTCAATCTCAATCAAGACTCATCCTTTCAACGGATGGAGATGCCTCCAATCCATTTTGGAGCAATTGCTTTGCCAACAACCTTGGCTGGATCTTGAGACCAGCGTTGAGATTTGGGCACGGGTCAAGCCAGTCGATCCCTGTAAAACTGACACGGTCATGGTCCAAGTCTTTGGGCTTAGGGTGACCTGTGGTGACGTTTTGGTGTCTGGATTATTAAACCGGTTCAACCCCGTACGAATTTCTGTTGGCTATATGTCATATGTGCATGCTAGTTTGTTGGGTTCTACCACTCTGAAGGACCATAGCTCTGCCATGATCGATGGCTTAGGCCAGGAGTCTTGGAGAAGTTGCGTGGTGAGGCTAGCCCACAATGCCAGTTGCTGAAGGTGATTTTCTACGGCAAGTCACATCAGCCGGTGACCACTTGGTGTCATAAAACATGGTGGATTTTCCAGCCATGGAGCTGATGACACCGGAGATTGCCATGTTTGTAACTCGGTCAACTTCAACCGAAAAAATGTCGTAGGATTAATCAACCCCCCCCACAAGGTAGGTAGGTACCTTGTAAGGTCTTTCCTGTATCCCCCCTAAATAAACGGCCCCTGAACATCCCTGAGCCGTAAAATTTTGGATATGGCTTGGAAACTATTGGCTGAAAGCTATGGGGGACATTGGGAATGAATGGGCAAATCCAAAGAAAAAACATTAGGGACATGGTGGTTGATTAATCAGAGGGCACCTTGGTTATTATTAATGGGGGACATGGGCTCATGGGGGGTACCCTTTGGGAGCTATCGAAACTGATGATTTTTATAAAAAAAATAATTAGAAATCGATAATTTGGGGAATAGTTGTTTTTTCCAAATTTTCAATGATCAGCAGTGATGGGTTCTGGTGTTCATGCGGTTCCAACTTAAATATATATATATATCATAAGGAAACCATAAGGAAACCATTTGAAACTTTTGGATAAAAATGATTTCAGCACTGGTGGTTGATTAATCATCCCAGGCCAAACGGTTTTTTAATCCAGGGGGACCACCTGTTTTTAAATTACATTTTTTTGGGGGTCAGTGGTGGTTGATCGGGAGAGATTAATTAGTCCTACCTTGACATTACTAAATATCTGAAAATTCTGAAGGTGCTAATCCACCAGGCGTGAAGAATATCATAATGGTAAAGATCTAATTTTTCGGTGGCGTACCTTGAGCAGAACCATATGCCATCCAATGAAGAAATTCATGGCTTGCGCTTCGTAGCCAGTAGCTGCGGGTGATGTGAAATCTCATTGTTCTGATATACCAGTGGCAACGGGGGTACCAGCTGACCACGCAGCGTGAATGTGTTGCTTCTGCCATGTTTGGGATGCAGACCCGACAACACAAACCATGGATCCTTTGGGATATTTTGGGATTGAATAATTATTGTGTTTTCTTAAAATGGGGTGCCTGCAAGCCATCCAAAATTACTGTAGATCAGAGAGAACATTGATGTTGATATGGAATGATATGGAAATCCATGGTTTGGAAGTCCCCCATTTAAAATTTAGGAAACCTCTGTGTTTAGCTCAGTGCTGGCTATAGGCGGTGCAGGGTGCAGGTGTGCTGGCAGTTTTGAAGCCCGCAGATTGCACCAGCAACTTGGCATTGGTCGGAGCCCAGATTGGGAAGGGCTTGGTGGGATATCATGTGGGTCTATGTACATTCTAGGTGATATATAGGTGCCTCTGACAATGGTGCTCACCCATGTATATGCCCGGAGAAAAAAACATATGATGGAACATATGATCGTGAAACATTTGAGTTACCCTACTTTCAGACCACCCCATGTGACAGATTGATGCAGTTGGGTCCCTGTGGTAGGTGGTACAACCACTTGTTCTTTTAGCAAGAGGGTGTGGGAAGTAACCATCAGAGAGACCTTTGGGCCTGTGGGACTGATTCGCAACCACTGGGAGTGTTATTCAACTGTTCAGAATGCCTGCGCCCGTAGACTGGAAGTCAGGGTCAGTATGAATACGGGACCCTTCAATCTGCTAGATGTGTGTTTCTAATGTTTGACGTTTGATGACCCATGTTGACACCTTGCTGGTTCTGGGATCTATGTTCAATGGAGTGTGGGAAACCTTTGCAGCAAGTTCGGCTTTTGGACCTAGAGGGCAGCCTTCCATAGTTCAAATATGTTCAAATTATATATATATATAAATGTAATGATGCAATTTTGGCTCATGGATGTGTTGAGTCTTAAATTGAATGTCGGCAGTGTCCTTTCTGTCGATGGATCCTTGTTTGCCTTTTCTATTGGTAAACCATCCCGCTCACACATGTCCATCTTACTCTCCAGTCACCACAGTCCGTACCGTCCTACTGTTTTTAAGCCACAATCCTCAGAAAATCCCGCAAGTTCTGCCAGATTATGATCATTTTAATCATTTTGAACCATCCGGAACAACCGTTTGGAACCATGATTGACTGAGTTCTACCACGTAATGATATTAATCAATATTAGTTATTATCTGATCATTTCAATCATGATGAAAATAACAAAACTAATCATCATGAAAATAATCTCAGAATCTAAGGTAAAACACCATGTAAAATTATCATGATGACCTCCTCCCGCTCCAGGCGAAGCCACCCTGGAAGGGCTGCAATCACAGTTGGCCACAGAGGGGTGGCCTGGAAAACTGACGTTTCCTGGTCGTTACCGTCAACTTTGGTGAATTTCTGTTTTATTTTAAGGATTGGATTTTCTGGTTGAGCTAGTGCGCAATTGTTGGTTCATTCTGGTTGATGTATGGTAATTCTTGGTTTGATAGTAGTTAGTCTATGTCAGTCTATGGATATGGCTTTTTTTTTTGCCAATGGTTAACCCATGGCAAGTTTTGGTTGGCATCTAAGATTCAGTCAGGACTGATCCCGAACAGGATGGAATTGCCGCAGAAGGCGCCACAATCTTGAAGATACAGATACAGATGCAAGCCTATAACTCATCCATAATCGCGGAAAACGTCGGCCACTATGCTTTTTCATGCTTTTTGGATCTTTTTGGGCATATTCTACGGCACCAAATCGGCACCAAACACCGTGGGAAGAAATTCCCACTTGGATCATCGGATCAGGTTGGTGTCCCGATTGGACTACCAGACCTCTGGGGTTTTGCCCATGGCCCTTGGGCCAGAAGATGGGCCTGCAGCACAGTGGCTCCAAGCGCAGTTCGCTTCATGTCAGGCCGGGGTGGCCCTGAAATGCCGGCGATGGCAGCACTCGATGTCTCTAGAACTTTTTGGGAGGGTTTGTCTGAATTTTTAGTCCCCAGTCCCGCTGGTGAATTATCATGTTTCCATATTGTGCCTATTACGTATAGCGATAAATGATGATAATTATGGCATATTGTACACCTCATTTTCCTATATGTAAAATTGTTACAGTGGGGGCACAAGTCATTTTCAGACAGACCCAAATCATATTAAGTTGGTTACCAACCTTCCATTCAATCCCGATTAAATCCTCATTAAATTCCTATGGTTGGTGGTTAAGCATTGTTAAGTCATGTCAAGTCCCACTTTCAGAGAAATCCGTTTGATACCCTGAGGTGAGCAAGGAGTACTTGTGCCTTTGCGGCTGCGATGGCTCTGACTTGGAACTACTGGAGACCTGGAAGGGTCAGCGCACGCTGGTGGATACGCCCTTGGCGTGCCTTGATGGGGCTGGTGAAAGCTTGGTTCCTGCCAGTTGAAGCGAATCAATGTGTTCGTTAATACGTTTTTGTTGTGTTTTGTTGTCATGTTGTTGTTGATGATGTTGATGTTGATGTTAATGTTATTTTTTTTCTCTCAGTGGTTTGGGCATATAATGTATGACTTACTAGTATCAATCCTTTAACATCTTGATAGATATTTCGATGGTTCTTTTTGCAAAATGGCAGGGCGTTCCCCCCGCAAAGAGTTGCAGAGGCACAGAGTTTTCATTCTGTGGATGAGGATCATGCCGTTCACTAGGCCCAGAACTTGAGGGGGAACAGGACACCTTTTCTTTTTGGATAACAGGGAGTTCCCACAAGACTTAGATTAAAGATGCTTCAAGATGCTTAAATCATTTTAAAGCATACTAAACAATGTAACAATGTTTAAGCGTACTATATTTTCTACATATGTAACAATATTTAACAATGTACTATTCCATCCATCCAACTACACATCAAGCGTTCGGCCTCGCACAGGCAGCAAAGGTCGCGGCAGATTGGGCCTCGCGTGGTGCCAGATTTGAACGGGAAGGAGGCAGCACTGCCCTGCTGATTTTGGCAGTGCGGAATTTATAGCACGTTTTTCCAGGTTTTTCCAACCTATGGAAATATACAGCTTGGATCTTTTAGATTGTTTGATATCGTTTGCAAAAAGAATCCTTTCCTTGCAGGCGCGGACGGAGTTCCAAGTCCTTGAAACCTTTGAAGATGCCGGGCAGGTTCGGAACAGCGTTGCCATCTGGCAATCCAACATAGCTATGGAATGCTGCTATGGAAAACCACCATTTTTAGTACGTCAATCACCTACAAACTGACCAGAGGATATGTATATATATATATACATGGTTTTACATGGACGTTCCACATGGCTAATAGGCTTCCCTCCTGCTTCAATGGAGGGTGCATCTTGGAACGGAATACGTATGAGAAACCCTGCACACCAAGCAGTAAAATCATGTAAGCCTTTTGTGGCTTTGGTTGCTTAGTGACCCATGAACTCATCCACAGAACCCAGGGGTTGCCCGGTTGCCCCATGAGTTTGTACAAAAGATCAGCCTTACCAAGATCCACCTGGCTGAACCAACTGTCCCTGTGACTTCTTCAGCTCTTTCTTCAGTATCTTTGTTTCAAATCCTTTTCGTAACTATATGTAAATCATATCATATCAGATAATCCCATTGACAATCACACATATATATATATAGTTTTATACACACATACACACATACACACATACATACATACATGCATGCATGCATGCATACATACATACATACACACATACACACATACATACATACATGCATGCATGCATGCATACATACATACATACATACACACACACATACAAACACATACATACACATACATACACATACATACACATACATACACATACATACACATACATACACATACATACACATACATACACATACATACACATACATACACATACATACA
>Ga0126342_10000813_pt1 | contig 38621 bp, 35 predicted proteins | sample Cyp1metagenome_FD_92528 | JGI IMG/M metagenome (GOLD analysis project Ga0126342, IMG submission 92528) | Coral microbial communities from Lord Howe Island, Old Settlement Bay, Australia - Cyphastrea 1 metagenome | ecosystem: Host-associated > Invertebrates > Cnidaria > Coral ...
CAGCAACCTTCAGATCTCCATTTCTTGGGATTTTTACTGGAATCAGTAATTAAATGATGGTTTGCAGTTTTGATCTTCGAAAAAGACCATCGCTTCACCACCTGTTATTAATTCCTGATACTTGCTCCGAATGGAAAGAGAGAGGTAGATAGACTTAACAACCTTTTTTCCCCACTTCCCCACCAAAAAGCGCACGCAAAATACGCAAAACACAGTTTAGTTTAGTTTCTGTCCCTAAGATATCGATGCATATCGATGCCAAGAAGGCCTCTCACCGACCAACCTCCAAGACCACAGAACTGCAACTTGTAGCTCCCCCCAAAAAAATCAACCTCCAAATTTGGGGGTGCAGTTGGGGGTATCAATGTACAAGCAAGATGGTATAACCGGATTTTAACCCCAAAAAGTTGGGATAGAACACCCAAAAGTGTTCACCGGCCAGGTGGAGCTGAAGACGAGCGCCAAGTCGCCAGCGCCGCATCCGGAAGTGCGCTCTCCGGCGGTGAACAAAGAGGCGCTACAGCAACCAGGACTCGACCCATGGAGAATGTTAGATTTGCATGGTACAATTTCGGGATTTTGCATGATTTTACACCACATACTGTAAATAAATATATATATATATATATATATATATATAAATAATAATATTATAATATAATATAATATAATATATTATATTATTATACTATAATATAATATAATATCATATCATATAATATAATATATATATATGTATATATATATATGTATTATGAACCATATTGGCAGCGCTTCCGAGATTTTAGGGTGCGCTTTGTGGTTTTTGTTGGTAAAACCTATGGTTTCCGGCCATTTCGTCCCAGTGATTTCCGCGGATTATCATCCATGAGGGCCCCGATGAAAATCAACCAGTTATGGTGTTATGGAATGACATTTCTGGTTTTGGTAGATATAGTATGCTAGTAATAATTGAAATAATAGTAATATATATAATAGTAAGTAATAATAGTAATAATAGTAATAATAGTAATAATAGTAATAATAGTAATAATAGTAATAACAAGAAAAACGCAATAATAGCACTAATAGCAATAATAAGAGTACTAGCAATAGTACTAGTACTAGTAATAGCAACTGTAAGAGTAATCATCATCATCATCATCATCATCATCATCATCATCATCAGCAGCAGCAGCAGCAGCAGTTTTGATCAAATCACTATGAACATCCGCCAGCTCGGTGCTTGCGGAAGGTGAACATCAGCTGGTTGCTGAGAACTCTTGCGGATCCTGCGACCCCCTCCTTCGCCATCGATCGCACCATCAAGAGCTGCAAGACACCGCGGAGGAATGAGGACTGGTACCACGGAGGAACTGAGAAGACCTGAGGTGGGTTGGTCGTGTCCAAAACCATAGAGGATTTAAACTTAAACAGCAAAAATGTGGTTTTGGCGGATTTGACCATCAAAAGTTGGGGATTTCACTGGTGCATACACACGGCTTGGTCCAAGATTGGAGGATTTGGGAGTGTCCCATTTAGTAGCCATCAATTTTGAAGGAGCCAAGTGCTGAACATCTTGTTGTTGAGTTTCTTTGCAATGGACAATATTCGAATATACATGGGTGCGCTAACATGGAACCCATGTTTTTTTGCCCAACGTTAGTTTTCGGGAGAGTATTTGACGTCAGGCATGGGGATTGAGTTATTGATCTACAAACTGGGGATATTCTCATTAAACTGTGCTTTAGTCTGGTGCACTGTGATGTGGATGACGGGTTCATGTTGCCAAGCACTTCACGCTTCAAGTACTGTTCTTTGGCGTGCAGGACTTTGACAAAGCCTACGAGCATTTCATGGCACTCTCCAACTGGACAATGTACGTAGCAGACTACATCAACCATCTTCGAACTGTACAGCCTCGTTGCTTGGACCAACATGGACCAGCTATGTCCCAATGGGTGGTGGTTGGCATCCTGCAACAAAATTTTTCGGACGTTTTTCTGGCATGTAGATCTTGAAGATATGGATGAGATTAAGAATAGATCAGATAGTTAGATATACATACTTCATGATGGTAGGATGAGGTGAGCAAAGGTAATACTTTGTTTCTTCCTGAAATTCTTCCTGTTTATAGTTTATGGATTGGACTCGACATGAAGGCACGGGCATGCATTATATTCTATACGTAGAGACGGACAGAGGCTATAGATGGGCAGCTATAGATTCTACAGCTTTTGGATCAATACAACAAGATGGATCAAAGGGTTTCTCATGACTTAATTTGACTTAATGCATATTTTCTCCGGCATGAAGAGATTGAGGCTTTTAGTTGGTTGTTATTCATTAGCTTTTAGGTGTATTGCACATGACATAGAATATCATGTTGGACAAACTCAGACCGGGAGACGTAAAGAGAGGGATTTTGGGGCCGCTGTCCCTGTGAGATCCTGTGAGGCAAGATTGATGACAGCGCGCTCTCCCTGGAGCACGTTTTTGTGCCTGTCACGCCCATCATGTTCAAAGAAGGCATTGGCGAGATTAATGAGACCTGACCAGACGTATCGGTAGTCAAAATTTCTGATCCATCGCCAGGTGAGTCTTGCTGAAAGCTTCCAGGAATATGAATGGATAGAAGTGGGCCCTTCAATAAACACAAATCGTCACAAATCCAGAATAATCCAGAATCTGAGAACTATGAGCTATGACTGACTATGATGTTCATGTTGAAAGTTGGGCTTTTTAATATACTTGTTGATTACCCGGCTGGACTCTCCCTTGGAAATCCACTGGTTTTTGAATGGCATCAAACCTGGCATCCTTCAGAAACTGGCTTTGGAAACATGACTTACCCGGCCTGGTAAACATAGAAAAAGCTATTGAAAATGGCCATTTATAGATAGAAATAGTGGATTTTCCCATGAAAAATATGGTGGATCTTTCCAGTTCGCTATGTTAAATTACCAGAGGGTATGTAATTTTCTCATTGAACATTCCCTTCTTTCAGTCCTTTGGTGTAGATAAATTGACACCACATGGCACCGCCATCCACCATCCCTTCGTCGCCGAGGACACCGCAGCTTCTTCGTTGATGTCGCTGCTGCCCAAGGGCGTAGCGGAACCGTCGCTGGTGCTCTCTAGCTCCGCCGGAAATTTGCTGCTCAACGAGCAGATGCGCAGCTTGAAGGAGACCCAACTGGGAGGGTTTGGGCATGGGTGAAGGGGGAACATGGGGAAAGACAGGGAAACCTCAACTTTTTAACACCGGTTACGGTTATGCAGTTAGATTTTCGCGTTTTTTGGGTTTATTTGAGATGGCCCAACCCTCGGCTTAGCCAATGTCCCAGGAACAGCACCAGAACATCCACAGCTGCTTCGCAGGTGACACTGGCATCCTGACAGCGGCCGAGGCCTGCATGTCCCTGACGCTCACCCACATGAATGCCGTGGCACACCAGTGGGTGCAGGCCGTCGACTATGTGGAGTGGCCCTGGTGGCAAGCGGCGGAGTCAGACCTTGCTTACACACCCACCCCAAAAATGAATCTATAGATCCAGCGGGGGAGCATGTTTTGTAGGGGGTATAATATTAGGGGGATGGGGATTTAGGATTTTAATTGTTGGGCAGTGATTTTGGAGAGCCAAGGGTGGTTCATATCCCTACACGTTCGGGTCAAATGCTGTCCCTTTGTGGTTTCATGTGGTTTCATTTTTGTGGCAATAGAACCTGCTCAGTAATTACTGGTACTGGAAAGGATGGCACTACATCAGGCAGGTGGAAAACACATGAAAACACACTAGAATCCACAGCTGTCAAGGTCGATGCTTCGCAAGCAATTGGTGGCAGCTATTGGCAAAGAGGTTTCTCCATCTGAATTCGGGCGCCTTGCTGCAATGGCTGCCCTGAGATGGCCCTGAGAAGGTGGTTGTTGACATGGAGAGCTGGTTGGGGGGTTGAGGTGATGTTTGTGGCCGTTTGTTCGGAGGAATGAGGCTTCCTTCATGGCACCTTTCCCCCACGACATGGCTAAAATCAGGTCCTACATGCGCTTCCACTACCGGAAGCTCTTTTCGGATGCCTATCAGCCGCTCGGCGATGTTGAGCTGGCAGCCTGCTGCTGCGATTTCAGCAGCTGGCTGTGTTCACTTCCTACGCTCCCAACTCCCATGGCTCATTCTCCTCAGTACATTCAGAGAGGTGTCTAGGTGTCGATGATTCAAAGCAAATAAAGATTGCATTTTAGAAGTGATTTGCACGTAGGGGCGTTCCAATTGCTTTGTTTGAGAGCATACATTCAGGGATCAGAACATCTCACAACCCTTGCCCATCGTTTGATCTAACCTGGTATATATATATATATGCCCATTTATTCATCTATAATCATTACTAATCATTGATTAGTAATGATTATAGATGAATAAATGGGCATATATATATACAACATAATTGTACAAAACATGCATGCGTTATACAATGCCTAGATCCTGCACATCCCGCAACCATCCAACGACCATCCAACGAAAGGCCATCGCAATTTTGCTTCGCCGTGCGTCGCTCGGAGCAGCACGGACCCGAAGGCACTGTGAGTATCGAGGAGGAGTCGTATGGCGAAGGAGGTGGCTCAGCGGAAGATGGGTCCCCTGGTTTTCCCTCATCAAAGGGATGGAAATTCCTAAGATATTGCGAGAATATCCATGGACTATGAGAAGCCCTAATTTTTGATGTGATGAACTTTCCAAGATTTTTCCCGGAAGTGTGTTTATTTCATCCATGTCCTCCAACAGAAGAGCTGGGGGCTACTAGGAATAGTGAATATTGATGAATAATGATGAATATTGTATTTTTTTAAAACCGTATGAACTGGGAAAATTTTGACTTGCTATGTGGCTGTGCGTGTTGGCTTTTCTCTCCTCAAAATCTCGAGGAACGTGAGCTTTGCATGACTTTGAGGTTTCCCAAACCAGGTGACTACTCCAGCTAGAAATGATACTTTTGAGTCATTTTGAGTGCTCCCCACCATAGTTCCCCACAGAACACAGCGGTTCCCTTTGTGTTCTCGGGCCACGGGCTAGGTGCTGCCATGCACATGCCCATTGTCACGTTGGAAAACCATGGCAGCACGCCGACAGCTCCTGGGCACGACGTGGCCACCCAGGAAGCTGGGGGTATGGTCCACGGCATGGTAGTTTCCTGATGTTTCCTGAAATGGGGGAAGCCCAAAATCATCCACAAGGTGTCCTTAGTAGTTGGGAAACCAATTAGTGTTGGCCCTGGCAAAAACATGATGTTGGATGTTGGAAAAGACCATAGTTTGAGAATGTTTGAGATAGGATTTGTCCCAACATGGGCCCAGATGGAGAATATGATGACCATGGCATTTGCGTCGATGATTTTCTCTAATTCCTCAATCCACCAGAAAGGCGAGGCACATACCACATTTGTGCTGCGGGGTATGCAATGAAATATCATCCCAAAACATGACCATATATTGATATATATATATATTGCTTATAAATATAGCATTCAAAGAATCGATCCTCGGTTGAATCTCGAGCTTAGATGAAGTTGGTTATTTCATTTGTTTCCTTTAATGGGATTCAGTTCTGTGACCAGAAACCTGTACAAGATAATACACATATATACACATACTATCCATAAAATTTGCAGAAGGCAATTCTCTGTTTTCCCACATGTTGGTCCATCATGTGAGCCCCTAGAAGCAGTTCCAAGGTCATGAACTTCCCCTTGAGTGCCTCCACGACGGTGTCCTTCACGGGGCCCGTGCATTTGCACGGCTGGCTGTGCCACAGCTTCTCCGGACAGACAGGATCGGGCTTGTTCCTCAAGTCCCGTGCCAGGCGTGGCGCAGCTTCGCACTGGGGCCGGTTCAGTCACGTCAACCATGGATTTTATAAAGCCCAAATGTCGTGAACATATGGAATATGGTGGGGATTAGATTTCGAATTGCTCTCTCACTATTTTTGGGAAGCCCTAAGTGTTTTGGATCCTCGGTTGACCCTAAGTCTGTTTTGACACTAGATCCTCTTGAAGCATTGTTTGGGGAGTAGATGGGTCAAAAGTTTTGTCAACCAGCCGAAAATATATAGATGCAGCCAACAAATATAAGCTTGTGGGGATGGGTCAACACAAAGTCTCGATGATTCTCAAAATGAACGGTGAGAGTGAACATCCATAAGAACGGCCTTCTTCGATTGAAATCAGCAGCTGCGATGGTTTTTTCATCCATGGCCTTTTGAGTCAATGGTGCATCCGTGGGGGTAGGAAAGAACAAGACCTTTGAACACTACCTTTGAACACTTCTGACACCGTAGAAACGAACAGGCATTAGGGGTCCAGGCGCCATGGACCATGAATGTTCGATTTTGGTCAAACTCGTTATGGAGCTCACAAAAAGTGTATATATATATATATTATATTTACTGTATTTATGTATATATATTTATATGCCCAGCTATGTTGTTTGGTTCTTGGTTCTTTCACTTGGTACATCCTCCAATCGCAATCACCAACCGCTTAGTTCCGTTTCGGCCCACTGCTGATGTTCCCTAGAGGGTTGTCATTGAGTAAGCCCAAACCCAGAAGTCTCTGGTGGTTGATGATCACATAGGATTGACATGGATTGTTCTTAATAAAATGAATATATAGATGAATATAGGGGAACCACCAATCTCATAATATTAGGTTGTACTAAGTTGTAGTAACTAGTCGTGTAACTTAAGGGATTGATTCCCAGTAGACTCGTGGCATCTCGTGGCGGGTGAGCCGAAACGGCGCAGGCAATTCAGTTCCATGCTGGTGCTGGTGGGCCGCGTGACCTCGGCTACATCCTTTGATCCGACCTATGCGGCCATCGTTCAAAACAAGGACCTCCGACAAAAAATGGGAACCCTCGGGAACCAACAAAGAAAAAGGGAGAAAAAAACGAGGCGAAAACAGGCGAAAACATGATCCAACCCTTGAAATTGATCCAAGATCAAGACTGATCTAGCTGGATTATGAAGAATCTATTGTCGAATGTTTGGGATTCTCAGAGTTTGAGGTTAAATCTATGATGGTTTTGGGACAATTGACCCAATAATGGCCTGAGTCGCCAACTTGAACCTATGAATCGGATTCAATCCCAGAAATCTCAAACGCCCAGTTCGCTTCCAGCTTTGCATTCCCAGTATGTTGTTGGGTTAACTGATTCGCAAAGTATAAAGCTATCAGTATGCTTTCATCGCTGGATATCATGATATCATGGTATATCGAGATACATCGTGTATATACTCCCCATAATGGCCCAATATACCCCATATATACTCCCCATAATGCCCCCATAGATCCCCATAGGTCAGAGCCAGATGATGTTCCCAGCCACGCTTCGACCATGGCCAGGATGAGTTGACGATTCCCCTGGAGATGTCCGTGATCCCCACTCCCAAGGCAGGGCGCCATATGGCACTTTGAAAATCCCCTATCAATGATTATCAATCTGGTTGGTGGTTTGGAACATGAATTTTATTTTCCATTGGGAATAATCATCCCAACTGACTTTCATATTTTTCAGAGGGGTTGAAACCACCAACCAGTCAATGAAGGGCTTCATGGGAAAATCCATTAGACATTGGGCCGCAAAAAAAACATCATCTCCGCTCTGAAGCAGGAGTTCAAGGATGCCATTGCTTCATTGTCGCCGGAGCAGCAGCAGTTTGCCAAAGCCTTCAGGGCAATGCAGCTGGAGCCTTCAGGGGGATGGATGGTGTTGACTTAAGAACCTCTGAAAAAGGAAATCGACATGTGGTGAGTTCACACATGTTCAACAACCAAAGCTCAAACCATCTCAAACTGAAATGTTGAAGGTTTTCTCTTGAAAACTGTTTAATGTTCTTGCAGATCGGTGGTAACTGTTGGACCATGTGTGGCATTCTTTTGGCAAATCTCTGACCTTGACCGCGGATATCACTGTAAGTCAGCTGGGGCTAGAGTCAGGTTCACTAGCCAGCTACCATGGATGAGCCACCAATCCTCGAATATCCTCGAAGATGAGGGGAAAACTTGCTGCACCAGGAATCCCATAAAGCCAGCAATGCATTTCCGCTCATTTCTCTGGAACTCTGGAAAGAGCCCTTGTGAATCCTTGTGACAGGAGAGCACCCTGTTTGGAGTGCTGGTGGTACAGATCAAGCCTCAGCTGGAGAAGCTTCTCAACTTGCCGGACGACAGTTTGACCAAGGAGCCGGGGGAGCCGGGAACCTGGCGGTCGGTTGGGACGGCCCATGATTTGCTGATTTCAGGAGATCAAGTTGACGCAAGATCTCATGGAGCTCTTCTTGCGTCTTGGTTTTGGATGGGATGAAACGATAAGTAACGATAGTCCCAAGGTTTTAACGGACATATTGATAGTACAAAATGAAGAAAGACACATCTAAACATGTCCGACTTCATCACTTCTCAACACTCACTTTTTCTTCGATCCATGTCTATCTAGCAGGACCACGGCCCAAAGCCATTTGCTCTGCCTCCCAAGGAAATATCAGATCCCCAGCGATTTGCTCTCCTTTAGTGACTTGTCGCATCTTGTCGCCTTGTCGCCTCCAGTGGGTGGAAGATGATACCTCCTTCAGGCAGATGACTGGTTGGATTGCACCCAGGTGAAGGCAAACAGGTGCGAAAGTCCATCGTTAAAATTCAGCAGCATCCGTCCATGATGAAAAATCTTAGGACGTTGAAAGGTTTTCCGGTGCAGGCTTCCCAAACCCAACCACCCTGGCAAGAAGAGTACCACCAGTGGACCAGGTCATGGTTTGGATGAGAAAAGAAAGGGGACTTGATGAACAGGAATCCCATGTCAATATATTGGCCTGGTGCGTTGCACTGGCAGTTTAGAGCCCTTGAACCGGTTTGTTTTTCAGCCCCCAACCGCAACAGACCCCCGAACATCATCTGAATAATTACCATGAATATCCAGACATGATTGGATATGAACATAATCCCATTAATCCTATAATTCTTGATTTCTTGAATTTCCCAATTTCATCACACCCCTCTCCATGCCCATCACGTAACGCCGAGGTGAGCCGGAAGGTGCAGCCCATGAGACTTCGGCCACTGAGCGCTTGGCTGCGGTGAAGGGCCATGTAGCTGGGCTGAAGGGTTTCCATGGTGGATTCCTAAGTCACCATAGGTTTCAAAAGTCTAAAATGGTCTAATGACTTAGATGATTTTGGGGGTACCCCCATTTTAGGAAAGCCCCATATTATATGAAATTAATTTTCACTGAATCTCAATAGTTTCATGATTTCAACATATTTCAGCTTCCTATAATACCACAGTTCGCGGTTGGGAAATGAGCTTGAGCAATTTTCAGTTGAGCTGAACCCACAATAACCCACCATTGAAATGACAGGTGAGCTGCACGACGGCATTGGATGGTCACAACAACATGCTCTACCTCTAACCGATGTTTTTTTTGAGAGTTTCCCCTTTATATTTTTTAAACATCTTCAAACTATAGTGAGAGTATATCATAGTATATCATTCAAATGAGTCAAATGACTTTGAGAATGTTTGAAATGTAAGGGGTTGAGATTGTGTGAGATTGTACCGGCATGCTAGTTCTCTGATTGGCTGGTGCCAGGTCAAAGCGATGTTCGACATGATCAACAAGGTTGCCGCCGCGCTTGGGAAGCGTTTGGGCCGTTTAGGCTTCACGTGGCTAACGATCTGACGTTGGCAGGGTCTCTTCGAGATTTCGTCTTTACTGTTTTTGGTTCCGAATGGGCAGATTAAACTTATACTATATAATTCATTATATAATATTGTAATCTATAATATTATTTACAAGTTTATGATCTTATATAATCCCTTGTTTGCAGGTCCCTAGTGTGCATACTCTTTCATATCCTCGCCATGTTTTCTCACTGGCATCGCAAGATTTTTCCCGCAGCTGTGGCTGAACCACAGCACTGCAGTTTGAGTACGTTGCCAAAAATACAAATGCCCTGGTGAATGGATTTCATGCGATAGGGCCCGATAGGGTGTGGAACTGAGCTTGGAAGCTCAACCCTGGAACTGGCTGACTTGGAGATGTTCCACTTCATTTCTTTCGGATCGCCTGTTTTTCGATCCGCGCGGGCATGGGCCATGGGAGGAAAAAGAAGAAGAGCTTGAAGAAGTGCGCAAACAAGCGCAGTACATTGAACCCTTGGACACTTGGATCCTAGTGGATTGGAGATGGATCTACAGATAGTGAGCCCCAAATTGAGATGTTTCAAGTATTAAGATTGTTGAAGTAGGAAAACCCATTAACTAGTGTGGGCTATTGGGTCTTTCTCTATTTTGGGTCCCAGATGGGCCATGATTTTCTCCCAGCCGAAAAGAGCCAAGGCGGACCTGGCGGACCTCTTTAGAACTACCGGATCTTTGCCCAGCGCCATTCAGCAGGAAATGGCACCGTATCCAAGTGGGAAAGATGTGTCCAGTTGACAGATATTATATGATATGTTGGAAAAGGGGTTGACACAGTGTTGCATCCTCGTTGAGATGAAAGTGATGACGGCCCCGGGGCTGACTTTTGAACACTCGTCAAGTTTCCTAGCCGTGTACTCTCTTGCTTGGCCCCGATTTGAGCGGGACCCAGGAGTGTTCAACGCCCATGCTCGAGGCGATAGAGTGCGAGGAGCGCGAGGAGTGCGAGGTTGAAACGAAAGTGCACTCCGGCATCAAGAAAAAGGGTCGATCGCCACTCGGCAGGATGGCCGGGCCCGGTGTCTGGGCATGATCCTTTGCCCCCTGAAACAATATACCAAATTCCACTGCGCGAAATATCTAGAAATCCTATGAAATCCTGATTTGGTTAGTTGTGAATCCCTTACCTGCCGTATTCAAATTTAGGGGTAGGAGATTAATGCCAATCCTATATCTATTATCAAACATGTGCATATAGATGTGCAGCCAGATGGATGCTCTGAGAAGCATCTTGTTTTGCTTACATCGTACCGGTTCAAGTTTGCAACTGCCAAGACCGGGTGAGTGATTTTCTCTGGCCTTGGTCCGTCAGGTGTCGGATAGCTCTTCCAGTTGCAGTATGCCCCCATGTGATCCCCTAAGAAGGTGTTGCAGAGCCCTTAAATTTTGACACACCTAATTCCAAGCATGAATTCTTCAATTTCCAATGGCCAGTAGAGAACAAACAACAAGAGCAGAAACAAATTGTGTATCAATTTGTCATAATTGACATTTTTTTTAACTATATATTATATTATATTATTGCAAAAAGTTCATATTTTTTGTGAATAACATAATGAATCAAACATACCGAGCACCCAAGGCGCGCCGCCCCCGCAGCGTCCGTGCCTGCGGCTCCCTCGTCCGCACCCTCCGCGCCTGTGCCTCCCCCAGCGCCGCCGGCGCAGACAGCGGAGGCGGCAGCGTCTCCGCAGCCGGCGGAGGCAGCACCGGAGCCGCAGGAAACGCCCAGCCGCGAGGTGAAACCAGCCCAACTGGGCTCATGGGATAGTGCCAACAGCTGAAAAATGGTGAAAATCCAGTGAAATCCTTAGATTTTCTGGTGTTTTTGAAAGTTGTGGGGGGAAGTGCTTTTGATTTTGATGTGGGGGAAATTGGTGCTTTTGAGGTGGGGGAAAGGCAGAAAGACATGGAAATTTGGCTACACGTGGCAATAGTTTTGTGGATTAGTGGATAGTTCCCAGCATACTTTTCCAAGTGTTGGAAGTTGTGGATCTGCCAGGCACCAATGGAATCTGCCGGTGCCACAGCTGGTCCCAGGGACTATACTCAGGTCATTCGCCATGGGCTTCGGTTGTATGGTTTCTTGGAGCTAGTTCTGAAGTAAATTCCAAAGTTCAATCCCTTCACCCATTTCACTGACTGGCTGTACCATATTGTACCTGTGGACCTTTGGCTGGAGCCTTAAATGACAATAATGAATAATTAATAATGACAGCTATTTGGGATGATTTACCATGCATTTTATTGGAACGAATCCTCCAAGATAAGGCTTGGGCTTCAGCTGCGCCAGGTGCCGCAGGAGATGGATACGCAGTTCGAAAAGCTGGACCCCGATAGCTCCCTCCGGCCCACCATCATCAATGTTGGTCGCTCGGATGGAGCTGCTGAAGGTGATTTTCATGAAGGGCAGGGCGGAGATGGTCATTCATTCACGTATAAATGTGCGTTTCCTTGAAACAAATGTGGATCAATGAAGTATTTCAGAATATTTCAGATGTTTCTTGCGTAATTAGCTGGTGGCTTGTAGATTGCATGTGCAGATGCACACCTCAGTATTGGCAGTATAGGAGGTGGTCCTTACCACAAAGAGTTAAGTTGAAACTGAACGCCAAGTCAATCCAAGTCAAAGAGACATAAAAGAAGTCACCCCCAAACATCTTTCTTGGGAAGCACTTGGGACCTGTAAGCCTTTAACCAGCTCAATCTTAAAGGGAATCAGGGAATCCAGATAGCTTGGCTGACCAAAAGAGAAAAGATGTACACTGTGAACATGTTTTAAACATTTAAACTGTCATTTATATTCACTTTTTCTATCTTTTTCTATACATCAACTTCCACTTCACATAAATTTTGCAGGGGCCACTGCCAGGCCATATAGGCCCCCTACCATCCCATCCTGCGCCATCCTGCGCCCAGGTCGGCTGTGGAAGAAGCGCTCCCAAAAGGCGCTCCTGGCAGAGCCCAAAGAGACGCACTTGACGGCGGATGAGCAGAAGTCCGAGAAGGAGCGGTGCCAAAAATGGCTAAAGCCATGGAAAAATACCAGGTTAGTGGATGGAAATAGAAGGAATCCCGCTTTTGATTACCCGGATAACATCTTTGGATCCCTTCCAAGCCATTGGCTGGAAGATGTTTTTTTTTTTTGGTTTGAAGGGATACCTAAGGTAAGGGATGTGATGGATTTTGACGAATTTTGCTAGCCGACATATGACAGACTCATATGACATGGAAAATGTTCAGGAATAATCAAGGAATGAACGGGTTTGACGATTAATCATGATAAATATATGTATACATAATGTGCATATATATATAATTTATTATAACTATAACATATGTATATATTATATAATGTTATATAAAAATTATATGCATATTATATGTATACATGTATGCCATGATGATTTTGATGATCGTGTTATAATTCTCCATATTTCTGGTGACTATCTCCCCAGGCATGGCAGCCTCATTATAGAAATCACCCAGAATTTGTCCTTGCTCTTGGTAGCTGGCAATTGATTCGCGGTATCCCTTGCCACGCCTTTTGGGCACACCTATTGCCAACTTAATCTGAGTCGGAGCCTTTATGAGCCTTTGATGACCCGAATGCAGGATGCAGCATTCGACTTGTTGGATGCCATTACCAAGCTCTTTGGCGTATGGTGGGTCCGTGATCACCCTTTTCGGAGCTTGATTTGCGTGTTTGCATATCATCACTTGCTTTTCGTTTTTTAAACATTCCTTCTTTTCTAACCTACCTAGGTTTTACGTAATGATACTATATAATATATATAATAATGATAATCTATGATGCTGCATGTAGATATTTCTGTGTCCCCTGAATGATGAGCTTGTGAAACACCAGCACATTTTATGACCTTAAGTAAAAATCAACTAGTGGGATTAACATGGATTAACCATCAAAAGTTACGATTCATGAGGATAGCTTAACCACCAAGAAACATGATGAACTGATGCACTGGAATCTTTATACTATAATTGGTGCTCCAAAAAACTCAGCTTTTCGTTGCCTTTTGAGCCCTTATTGGCTTCGATGAGGTCCGGAGCTCTCCCCTTGAGCCATGCCAACCTGCACATCGTCATCGCAGCCACGCATTGCTTTGACAAGACGGTCCTAGAGACGGTCGTGCAGGTCGCGATGGAAGCCATTGGAGAAGTAGGGGTTTTGCAGATCTGGGGTCTTTGGAAATGGATTCTTGGGTCTTTCCAAATATTATATATATATAATGTATGTATATGTATATATGTATATGTATATGTATATATGGTGGAATTAATTTGAATTGTAGGTACCATATTTGAAAAGAACACTTGCCACGATCATCCCGGCAAGCTGTGAGGTTGCACTAAACTAAATCGGAAGGTCCAGACACAAATAAGCCATGCGCAACATGTGCTCTTCAAATCGCCCAACTGCATTCAAGCTGTTTAGTGGACTTCAAGTTGAACTAATTATCAATCTTCGTTGTCCCTTAGCAAGATCCAAAGTCGTCACAGTACATCTATACAGTCTATACACTTGAATCATGGGTGATTTTGCCTGTTCCATGCCATGTTCACACATTGAACGTCGCCCAGCTCTGTGGGAGTTTACTCAGCCACCAAACACCAGGAGAACGTGAATCCCATCGAGAAAGTGGAACGCTCGACGCTGATCATGGCTTCAACGGTTCACCAGCAGCCGACTGTAGCCCTCATCAAAGAGTCCAGCGCCTTGCGCTTGTTGCAAGCATCGCCGCAACTGTTCCTGAAAGATGTGGCAGCTGCGGATTGATTTCTGGGAGGTCAATTTATTTGATATTACAGCACTGGTAGCAATTCCCTGTTATACTTTTTTTATATAATATCTATCATGTCGAGCGATATCTATTTCTATGTGATACATTTGGACCTCGTGGATTGTTTTGGATGGTCTTCATGTTGATTTCTTGGCCTCTGCAATCAATCCCCGTGACACCTTGTTTCAACTGAGACCCTTGTCCCGGCCACTGGCCGCTGCTGTTAGCTCCACAGGTGCTAGACAGCCCCTGGAGTAGTGATGTCGATGTTACAGTCCGGCACTTTCTTTCGCTGCTTCCAGGGAAAAAATCCGATGCACTTCAGGATTTTGTTGGGCTTGTGCAGAAATAGGAGGTTTATTCTCAGTTGATAGCAAATTTTTCATGGAACAGATTGTTTTCTGTTAAACCACTTGACCTGGGGGTGCCCTGCTTGCAGGTCATCGGGTTGAAAAAAGTTGTTGGGGATGTGGCAAAAACGGATCGAAATGGGATTAACATGGATTAACTCTACAATCTGGGGACAAATCTTGCCAAGTTGAAGGGGGATGGCTTTTGGACCCTGATCTCCACCCTTGCTTCAAGGTGGCATGGCTCCACCCGTGAGCTGAGGTAAAGAACTGCTGGCTCAGCCTTGTCGAATGTCTTCCAGGGATCAGGACGCGCGACTGGCAAGACACCAGACGTGGAGTGGTGCGGAAGGGGTCCTTCCATTAGCTTCACACGTTCCAATCCTATAATCCTCTCGTGCAAATAACAGATATTGAAGTATAATATGACATAATATGACCCTTATTCATCCTTATTCCTTGGGCCCCATGTTTTTTGAGGATTTTTGAGGGCTTGGAGGGTTGATCATGATCTCCAGGAAGCCGTCGCCTCGGTGTTGGGGGGCCCCAGATGGTGCGGTCATGTGCGGAGATGGGGCTCCAAGACATCTCAGATAGCAGCAGGGCCAATATGTGCTATGTTTATCTATGTTTGCCAGTGTCAGATGTTGCAATCCAGTGACTACTCAGACCGTATTATTTACGAATTGCAGGGATCATTGGGAACAATGAGCTACAAACACGACAATATGACAAGCCTTGGCAATTGCATGAGTTTGATGCAATGTGCAACGGGCCAATCGCTGCCTTATTAAGGGAACCTGAAAAACATGCGATTTGCATGAAGGGAATGATGGCCAATAGTGAAGTAGTTCACTTCCGCTGATTCCCAAGAGGATCATGCTATACTATGCTATACTGGTACTTCTCTAGCTTTGATGTGACAGGCCAGGGCATGGCAACTGGAAGCACCGGGCTGTCACAACCCAATGAAACAATATCAAGCATACAGCATACAGACGAAAAATATCAAACAAGTCTCTTTGCTGAAGGCCTGTAAGTATAGACATAGACCATTTTTTTATGGTTGAAATCCCATGAAATCCCTTAATTATAGCAGTTTAGAAACATTTACAACATTATGTATCATGAAAATTATATAGAGATTTTTTTTGGCCTGTGTGAGGAACTGTGCCTGCAGGATCCTGCAGGTCTTAAAATCTCTGATCCCAGGGGAGTCATACTCCGCGTCCAGGTTGGTGCACTGTGCCCAGCACTGGCACGCAGACCTGCGGGTGCCTGCGCTCGATGCCTTGTGCTCGTTGGCGGAGGTATGGCCCCAAGGATGTGGAAATCCTCTACTAAAACATTGTTTAATATTTGGGGGATGGGATTAGTGGCAATAAAATATTATCAAAAATGTGATATGGATTAAGATATGGATTGAGAATGATTAAGATAGGGTATTTGAATGTATTTGAAGTTTTGGCACATATGAACTGCCGATCATGTCTAAAGGATGCCCTGCGATCCACTCCATGCCTGGAATTTCGCGCAAAAAAGAACGGTGTGGCGTTGTGTCACCACCCAAAACAGCCTTGAATCAAATAGGCTTCACAATATTAGATTGCAAGAAGATTCTACAAAATTTGTCATGAAACAATTCCGCATTTTTTTTTGCATCCGTGACAACACTGCAGGCAACACGTGGTCAGGGTCCATCTGGTCAAGCTGCCTTGAAAGTGGCTGGGCAAAACTTATAGGGATCTAAGAAGTGGTTTATGAAAGCAGAGGGTGACCTACACATGGCCGGAGACAAGACATAAAATCTCATGGTGCAGTTGAACAACAGATAAATGCATTGCCTCGCACAGAGATGTACCTGGAAACCCGTCGACCGTCGACCCGCGCTTTGGGATGGTAAGCCCATGTCAGCCCATTTGCTGACAAGCGTCCAAGGTTTGTCCAAACTTTGTGTCTCCACAACGGAGTAGTTCTACCACCCCCAAAAGGACGGAACCATATCTCCAGCATGGAATAGATGACGTCACTCGTGACATTTTCCCATAATTCTGAGGTTTCCAACTGTTCTTCCTCTTTGAAGGGTGCTACAAAAGCTGAAGATCCACTTGAATCCTGTTTTTGTGAAGCGACCGAGGCCCTTCAGGCCAGCAGACAGCCATCAGCCATGCGGTGCCTCCAAAAGTCCCATGGCCGCATGGTTCGGGTGAAAATTCTGATTGTGATCCCTTGGGTTGATGATTGCGATGCACTGATGCAGTAACACCTGAGAAACCATTGGAGGTTGCACTTTGAAACGAAGAGATTATGAAAATTGGCTCTGGGTAGCAGCCACGTGGGTTAGTTGATCCCCACCTACCAGTGGCGGCTCTTTCCCCTTGAGGCTGACACTGGCGACCAGCTGAGTTCTGATGATTTTCCCCTGCGAAATTCAAGTTCCAATGACTCCAGTCATGGAAGCTGCTTAGGCAATTCAGTGCATGACTTCCAGTGACTTGCATGCTTTTTTCTGCGCCAGAAATGAAAGTTCGCTGATTCTTCAAAGTAAGTTGGTTCTCAGAAGCCTAAAATCCATCACAACAATTCATGGAGGCTGAAGGCTGTAGCGCGGGTGCAGCGCTGACGTGGAAGCAGCCATTGGCTCAAACAGCAAAGTGCATCAATCGCACTGATAGCACCATAATCAAATAGCGCCAGAAGGTGGATTTAACAGGGAGTCTGTACGACAGATTACGACATGCATGGAATATCATGGAATATCATTGATCAAACTGGGAGGTCTGCATTTATCAGGTCTGATGACTTGGAACAGGGTCTGTGAGCAGGACAAGATTTGCGGTGAATCAGTGAATCTGTATATAAATATCCTAAATATGGCGTGCATGCTTCACCTGTCTAAGACATCCGCATGCTTCTCCCGCATTTACCTGACCACGTTTCTGTCTTCTTCGGGATCATCAGATGTGACTGAGTTGATTGCAAGCAAGCACTTTCAAGGAACCGAAGTCTTGACCATGCCAATTATATCCAATTATAGGAATAGGGCCTGAGCTCAGAATCCAATGACAGCTGGGTGTCTGGCGAAGTTCCCATGGAGCTCAGATATCTACAAGACTTGGGCCTTGAAGTAGTATCCTGCGAGCTTCTTGGCCCGGATTGGCCCGGTGCAGAGAGAAACTGACAGGTGGCCAGGATTGTGTGGATGAAAGGATGCAAAACGAAAGGCATGGTGGGCCTTTGCCAGCAATATGTGCAATCATTTGCATAATAGGCATGTATATATAATTCATATATATATATAATATATAATATATATATTATAGAGAGAGTACATCAATACAATAGACATATTTCATCATATTTCAAGTTGAGATTCAGAGCTTTCTTTGATCCAGATGATAAACTCCCGACCTTTGACACAATCCCGTCCGACACATGACAGCCTCAGGCTGCCCGTTTGTGATGAGACTCCGGAGGCCGTCCAGGACTTTGATGCCTGGCTCCAAAGGGAGCTGTCTGCTGGCCAGTTGGGAGAGAAGCAGGGACCCTAGCCGAGCACATCCGAGCACCGCAGAACAAAATTACTTGGGAGTTGTCCAGACTCCTGGGCCCCACAATTTCAAGATTGATGTTGTTCAAATAACATCTCAAAGCCAAGGTAGCTAGACTCAAACCAATAGAAACATGTTTTTGCACATGACTGCCACTGGCTGCCCTACAGTGGAGATGTATTATGTAGAAATGCTTCTCTACAAAACCCAGATGGATGTGAAAAATCGGAGATCTTAGAGATCTCCAAAATCCAGCTGTTTCATAAAAAGTTGTTCGTTTCCGCCGCGGCATGTCACCAGGTTCCCAAGCCTTTGCTAACGTCTTGCAGAGGCCGTGTCCAGTGGCAGGTGATACCTGGTGGGTATGTGTTCCAATGCTGTTCGCGAGCGATTTAAACATGATCACTGTATATAGTTTCTCAGTTCCCAGAACTTTTTCATAGATCTGACTTGGTTTGTCCGTGGCAAGCTATGGTTTTTAGGTGGCTATTATGGAGGTCCACCACTGTTGTCCCCTAGTCTCATGATGCAGATTCTACCCATAAGATTGAACCAGTGTCATTTTCCAACTGCACCATGCGATAAGATGCACTGTGATGCAATATGTACATCATACTGACTGATATGTATAATATATATATACACGTTAATAAGTTAATTAATTATATAAGTTGATAAATTGAACAAAGATGAACATTATCATAACATTTATCTATATAACTTAATAGATACATTAATTGTCATTATGACATATGTTATAACCTACGCATACATTTGTCATAACATTTATCATAACATTTATCACAACATTTATCTATAGACCTCCTGCCATCCCCATGGCCCCGGGGCCGTGGGAGGTCGCCAGCTCGTGGCGACGGCGCTTTGATCCGCAGCTCTGGGTGCGGCTCCGGATGTGGAAAAACCATGGGGGAAAGGCGTTGGGAAAATGATCTACAACGGTCTTTTTTGTGATTGAGAAGTCTACAACATTTTGAATTAGTGGTTTAATATGGATGATTATAAGTTGTAGCTGTGTCATGTGAGTGGTTTTGAATGGTTTTGAGATTTTGTATTGCCTGGCAGACTCGATGGAAATTGCTATAGATGATAGGAGGACGAAAATCAAGGCAGGAGAGTTCTTTGCGACATAAATGTTGCTATGCAAAAGCTAAAATCAGGCGGGCTATGCAGTTTATCGACATTTCTGTGCTTCCACAGGTCATCAGGTCCCACAATCCACAGGTCATTCTAGGCTTTACCTTGCGATAGGTTTCTCCTTCATTCTATCGCATATATTTCAATGGACTGGTTTAAGGGAAAATCTTAACCGGAAACCATAGATTTTTTTGGACCGGCGAAACAATGTAAGTTATGTACTAATACATCCCCCATTATATATATATATTATGGTGAACATGCAGAACAATATCCATATATTATCCATATCAACAGCTGCAAGAATCCATGATGGTTGATTTGTTATAAATTGGTTTATCGGTTTATGTCATCGCCATGAAGTATATATGTCTGCTAAAAACCCAAATTATTGGAGTTATTCACACCAACTTAGCTAACGATTTGGGGCACCTTGTCATGATGCTGGGACCAAACAACAATGCCGAAGCGCTCGATCGTCGCAGGGGCGCTTGGCCCGGGACAAGTGCTCCACTTTGATCAAGGTGCAGCTGGGATCGGTGTCTGGAGGTTTCCTCAATGGCTATTTGAGGTACCGATTTATTGGAGGATTTTGAAGGTATATCTATAACATTATATTATGATATATCATATATAAGGTCTAAGCCCAAGGCCTATGTAGAGGAATATCATCCCAAACAATGGCCTTATATGGTACAGTAGCTCCATTTTTAGGTACCTGAATGGGCCATTTAATTTTCCATGGGGAACTTTCTCCCTCACCAACTGCAGCACCTTACTTTATTCATAAAATGCTTGGAATGAATCCCATTAATAAGAATATGGCGATTTAATGGGATATTATTTGTGGGATATTAATGGATAATATATATCTTTATATATATATGTATATATATGCACATTTGTTTACAATTTACAACTAACCAAGTGCAATCAATCCCACCCCCTACACATATTGGGGACCATGGAATGGCAGGAGGCACGGGAGGCCGTACCAGCCATTGATTTTGTCCAGCAGCAGATGAAAGCTGCTTGGCCCTGGTAACTTGTTTGTTGCATCAAATATTACCCTCTGGTAAACTAACATAACTATGGAAAATCACCATTTTTAATGGGTAAATCCACTATAAATGGCCATGTTCAATAGCTATGCTAGTTTACCAGAGGGTACTGATGATTACAAAATGGCAAAGGTGTGCAAATGGATGTTCGTCTTCACATCCCCATGGGAATTCACAGGTTATTTTGGCTGTGGGGAGCCAAGGACTTGGATGAAAGAGATGGGAAAATCACCATCGTGGAAGCTCAGACGTTGCCTGAAAACCGGGCTCGTGGCATCGTTGTGTTTTTTCTGATGGCTACCATGGAGGATGGATACATAAGAGAAACACCCCAAACAACACGGGCTGATTCGAGGTTTGTGTTTGTGAAGTCTGAATTGTGTTAATGCTCTGTAGTACTGGTTGTGCGGGTTCAAGCCCCAAGTGTCAAGGCCATGATGTGGCAGCGTTATATTTGGTTGCCAAACTTTATTGATTACAGCACCGTTTGGCCTGACTATGTTGCTGTGAGGTCCCATGGGACCAAATGGCCCTTGAGTCATCGCTCGGTTAAATCCAATTTGTAGTTGGTTCATCCAATAAAAACTTCCTAAAGTCCATTGGTTTAACCCGTTAATTTAACATGTGTGGTTGCTGAATCCCATAAAGATCCCCCCAAAAAATGGTTGCTTGGCATACCACCCAACCCTAGGGCCCCAGATCCTTGAGCCAAGGACCTTTGTTCCGGTTTGGGTTTCCTGGGCATGTTCCTCTCAGAGCTTCTGCCGCCGGACAGGGTTCAGGCCACCCGGCTGGATTGCGCATAGGGTTGCTGAGTGTTAGGACTTGGAGGGATAGCCCCAGGATATACCACCTGGACCTTTAAAGGTATAAGAAAAACATGTTGACTTTATTGAACTTGTGACACTTTCAGACACTGAGAATGGGAATGAGCTTGATTCGTTTGATTCTAAAGGAGCCAAATGAAGATGCAAAGTACTTTCCTTTGACGTTCTGTAGGGCTGGCAGCCTGGCATTGAACTTCTCACAGCTTTCTTCTGAGACGTCTTGGAAACCATGCCATCGGCCCATCATGATTTGATGGCACCCCAGTTGCGCAAGGCTTGCTTGCTACTGGATCAAGCGTGGCCAATGAAAGGAAGCACAGGCAGGGTGACAGTTTATTTGTTATCTTTTCACAAGAGGATCGTATAGAAAAGTGGAGAGGTCGTTGCTGCAGCAAGATTTCTGAATTCAGCCCCAATAAAACTACACAAGCATTTTGGCCGGCCAGTAAAATCCTTCGGTAGATCTGGATTGATTGTTGTTGTTGTTTTTGTGGGGGATGTGATGTTGCTTGACTGTCAAACGCCCCATTTAAATGACTCCAAACAGCTCACTAGGTGGCCTCTCCTCCCCCAACATAGAGCGAAGGATGCATCTGAGCCCGGCCTGCCACCAGTGGTGTATCATCAACAACCTTCCATTTGCAAGACCCAGAGCTGCTTTAAGACAGTATTTGTGGCAAAGTACTGGTGAAACCATGAGAAACCGCAGCCCAAAGGCGAGATGCCGAGTGTTCCAAGCCGCAAGGGACGCACGCGTTTGAGATTTGGACAGCATGGGAGGATGACGATTAGCAGCCTTGAAAATTGGGATATCATCATTGCTATAATAATTAATGTATCATTTATTTATATTTTTTATTGTCATAATTATTGTGGTTATTGCTATTATTGTTATTATTGGTGTGATTGAATTCTTACAATATGATGGGTCAACACCCATTCATTATACCATTTTTGGCGGGGATGTGCATCGCCAGCTTTTTCCTCAGTTTTTTTTCCCACTGCTATATGTTTGGGATGTATTGATTATGAGTATGATTTGATAAGAACTAATGAATGAATCGTGGGAAGTTGATGGGGGCTAAAAGGCCTGGGTTGGAACCGGAGTGGATAGGTATAGTTTAGTACTAACTTATCATAACTTATCTTTCGCTATAAATCGGGGAAAATAACGGACAATGCAGCTAAAACGAAAGTCTTGTTTGTCTACTGGGTATCGAAGATTGGCAGCACACGACAGCACAAACCCCTAGAGAGAGATTTAAGCTGGTGAAGGGTAAGCCAAAATGGTCAAAACATAATATCGTCTAGCAGCAAATGCAAACACTGTTTCATACCATTTATATCCATGCTTAATTGCAACACATCCAATATCTTCAAGCATAATCTTCAGCCACCAAGGAATTGGGATCACATTTACAATCTTCACTGGCCAATTCCATTGGTCACACGACGTTGCGACTTGAAGTTGCCCTCCACTCACCTGCAAATTCTGTCCCGATGCTTGGTGATATCGCGGTTCTAGAAAGCCCAGAAATGCCACAGGCATGTTGCAGTTTCTTTTGATGATGCTTAATTAATGTAATATATCTTGAAATTAGATGAAGTAGGAATTATTGGATGTGTTCATGTGCTTATTTTTTGGCTGAAAAGCGTCGACAAAAAAATCTGAACGGACCAGAATACTGGTGCTGAAAACTCGTCGTCAAGATTGGTGTTTTCATGGTGCCATTGAACACCTTAGAGCCATGTGAATTTTGATATGTCACCATATGAATCCATATATTATCACCAGATTCAAGATATTCAAACCATATTATTCAACCCATACCCCCCGGTAATCAAACGTGGCAAGCTCATGCAAGCTGGAAAAAACCTCCATTTCTATACACATATCTATAGTGGATTGCCCCATCTTTTCCACATTTTTTCTCAGCTACGTTCTCCTCCATTTGGCGTGGGGATTTCCATGGATTTCCCATCTTCACAGGGGATGTCCCATATTTTCAAAATAAAAAACATCCATGTCTGTTTGTCCCATATGTTTCCATGTTCAGAAAGGGGGATTTCATGGGATTTCCATCGATTTCAACCACGGTTCAACCGGTTCCTTTTTCGGCACGGTTAGGACTTCTGGAGCCCGCACCTGGGCCCGTCATGATTTTGGGCATCCATCTCTGTGGAGCCTTGGTGATTGAAGCTATGGAAAGTGGAGGAAAGTGAGGATTTAATCCATACATCATTATACCACATGGAAAAGCTATGGAAAATTGATGACAATTGGGTTAACCTATGGAAAATTGAAAATTGGGAGTTGGCTGATTTTTTGTTGGTGGATCATTCATGACATGAAAACGGGATATTAGAACTGGAAATAAAGGGGTGGCCCTCTGGTAGACTAACAGAGCTATGGAACATTTTTTCATGGGTAAATCAGCAGGCCATTTTCCATGGCTATGTTAGTTTACTGGATGGTAAATTTACAGATGGGTGATTTTCCATGGCCAACTGTTGAATTACAACAGGGTCCGCCTTTTGGCAATCCAACATTCCAAGAAATATTTGAAGGGAATTGAGGGATGTGTTCCTTCTTGAGGAAACCCCAAACGGTTTGGGTGTCAATGTTCCATGGGACCAATCCATTAAAACATGGCAATAGATCACAGCAGCATTCTTCGAGGGGGAATCATCACAACAGGTTGCCTACATGATCCCCTGCTTGCCTCGGGCCTCGCTGAGGGTTGCTGTCCATTCGCGCCATCGAAACCTTCAATCAAGGGCCGAAGTGTGTTGCCTTTGGGTTGAAACCCTGCTGCCTCCCCTCGATGCATTATGAGCCTCGGACGTTGGTGGAAAGTCAGCCAGCCAGAAGTGGACATGCTTTTTCGTTGTTTTTCAGGGGTCAAGGTCCGAATCGTCATAAATCATCATAAAACATCATAGAACCATATAAGATCTATCACAATTCCAAGCCAACTAATACAAGAAATCCATGCTGGTTCGACCCCTCGCTGTGCTTCGCCTATCGACCGAAGTTGTGCCTGGATCCCTTGATCTCTTTTGCAATTGCATACTAATACCATTTTTTGTAGCAGCCCCCAAAAAGATAGTCACATGTTTCCAGAATACCATAGATATCCATATAGATGATTTTTTCCATCCCCCGTGGAATTTCCTCTACGAAATGGTAGGGGTTAACCCCCAGAAACGCTACCATAATGATATAGGCTATAGGCATGTGTTTTAGCTTTTGTGAAGGGGTTGGGTGCTAAGACCATAATGTAAAGCAACAAATGTTTATAAACCGATCTGTAGTGACCTGGTTTTTAAAAAGTGCCGATTCAGTTTTGGCCAAGAAAATTATAAACCAAAACTGAAAAACCAATTTGTAGTGATTTGGTGTGCTCAAGGTGCCAACTGCTGATTTGCAAGAAAAAGCAAAACCATTTTGTAGTCATTTTCGGTGTTCAGTGCTGATTTCCAAAAAAATTGCAGAACCAATCTGTAGTGACCTTGGTTTCTGACAAATATTGATTCAAGTTTTGTTAAAAAAATGAACCTCAAACTGTAGATTCTTTGGGAGTCAATGCTGGTTTCCAAGAAATTTACAGAACCAATCTGTAGTGACTTTGTGTTTTCATTTGTGATAAGTGCTGATTTCCAAGAACACTTAAAAACTATTCTGTAATATTCTGTAGTGTTCTTAAGGTTACCACACCTCAAAATCAAAAAGCAAAGAGACTCTTTTGTAGATGTTGGATATGTTAGCACTGCACAACACTTCAGCCGCACGGACTGGTTTTCAGGAGCCATTTGGTTCTCTCACTCTGGGAGCCCAAACTGATCAAACGATGCTTGCCACTAGCATCATATGTGTTCATATGATTTCATATGTTGGAATATGTTGAACTATATATATTTTGAAAAACAACAAATTAAAACAAAGTTCGCAAGTAGGTTTGGATTTACAGAATGTTTTTTTTTTTGTTTTTTTTTTTCCGCAGATTGGTTTATATCCTGAATAACTTTACAAAATGGTTTTGTTTCTTTTTCAGAAAAACATGAGAAACACTTTTTTTTTTAAAATATAGGAACACTACAACATGGTTTACAACATATTTTTGGATTGGACCACAGATTGGGGTTGGCTTTACAAAATGGTTTGTAGTTTTTTTTTTTGAAAATGCTAACTCATTGTTTCAAAGATGATCGAGCTCTACAGAATGGTTTATAAAAATCCTGGAAATCTGAAGTTATCTCTACAAAATGGTTTGTAAAATATTTGCTACAAAATGGTTTTGAATTGTTTTTCCTCAAAATACATTTCAAAACCATTCAAAACAATTTTTTTGGGAGTCTCCAACCATTCTGTAGTGGGGGGGGTTGGGTGCCTCTACGTTTTGGCTCCCCCAACCCACCCCCCTAAATTCCAAGGGGGATCCTTTTCCCATCTTTTCCCATAACGTCCAGGTTTCCAACTTTCCTATATTTTACATGGGTTACTGTAAGAGACTGGAAGTTCGAATTTTGACTCGTCAAATCCAGATTTTTGGTGGTTGAACAAATCCTGAACCAGGCTCGGCAGCAGGTGCGCTGGACCTTGGGTGCCCATACCTTTGCCGCAGCCGAGGCACCCGGCTGGAGAGTAGCAGGAGGATGATGGTTCTCACACCGCGTGTTCTGATTTTTTTCACATCCCCAGGTTAAGTTGGCTATAAGTTATAGGCTATAGGCTATAGGTTAGGTTGTCAATATCAAGATCCTCATTCGGATGATATTTGTTTTATATGATTTCGCCACATTTTTCAGGGTGAACTGTGGTTAACCCGCGAAGTTTCTCCACTTTTTTCCCTTCCAAAATGCCCCAGGTGTGCTGCTGGGGCAGCTACCACCACAACCGCTGGACGGGCCCCGTGAAGGCCACCATGGCCCCACGCTTCAGATGTTGGGCGGAACATTTGCACCGCGGGATCCAGAGCCAACGCCACTTGGTGTCCGCCCAGCTTGCCAAGAACAGGTGAAGGACACAAATGAGACAAATGTTTGTTTAAAGATGCTAAGAAAATAAGGTCTTTGATAATTTGATGTATTCTCATGTTTTTATTGTTCCCCTGAAGTTTTTGTTGTATGTATATATATATATACGCTTCAGACATATATCCATCTATTCGTATGTGCATGTGGTATCGTATATGTGTAGCATGTGCCATGGTGATGCTCCGGAAATGGTGGGAAAGTTAAGACTTCCCCTGGATATCACCGCCCCCAAAACCAACATAGAACCTGAGAATCACCAAGCTTTAGGGGGAAGTGGCCTTCCCTATTTGGGGTCTTTGTTCGTTGGTGGGATGGTAACTTGTTTTGCTCCGAACGCCTGCGGTTGGAATGTCCGAACATTTCTCATAGCGCCACAGTGACCAGCAGAATCCTGTTTCACCAGCAGCAACCAACAACGTGCGCGCAAGATCCTAAACAGGCGAATTGTTTTGCAGCTCTTGGGCATCCCCAACACCACTGCAAGAGATAGTTTTGCCATGTATCATCTTGCTGTGGACAGAATACCCTGTTCAACCATTTTCAGTTTTCATGATTGTGAAGACTCAATAAGATTCTCCTCCTGAGGATGATAGGATTGATATCAATGGATATCGATCATAAAAATTGGGATTGACATTGAAACATTGGAAGGATCAATGTTGAATCATCCTCCATGCATGGAAATGTTTCCCCATTTCAATGAGGCGAGTTTCCTTCGTTTCGTCTCGGGGAGGGTCCCAGCCACCATTGGATGTTTTGACGAATGGGGCTACTAAGGGAAGGCCATTGTGAGGGTAGAGCTGGTCGAAGCGCACTATCAGGAGACATGCTGAAGGTTTGCCTGTGCCATTTCAGGTTTGCCTGTGCCATTTCAGGGTGTGGGTAAAGATATGTCAAGAATTGAAAATGGGATGAGATGGCTCAAAATGAAAAACTGACGGAATTGGTGCTTTCTTGGTAATTTCTTGGCATTTTGGGCAGGAGAAGGAGGCTACATATCATTGTTTTTCTGAATGCCCCATATGGCTAACGGCCAGTTGCAATGGTGGTGACGTCGCCTAAATTACTCTCAAAATCACAGATGCTTGGATGCACGGTTTGGTTGCAGGAAAACTCGGCACTTCTCATGGTTTATCCGACAATTGGACGTGTGATACCCTTCCAGTTGTCTCCTACATGTTTTTGCACACATGTGTAGATAATCAAGCATGATTGCGGCTACATTAAGTGACATATAGCCAAGCACTCTCTATAGTTTGCCTTCACTGCATACATATACCCTGGGACCCTCCGTAATCCAACATGGCTAGCTGGAAGATTAGTCGCCCATTTAGTTCATTTTAGTTCAATGATTTTCCTAGCTATTAAACCTTCATCTATAATGGATGTGTTCATGATTTTCCCAGGATTTTCCTATGTTTTTTCCAGCCATGTTACAGAGCTTCCGCTGCAGGACACCTATCTTTTCGCTTCCAGGCCCTTCTCTGTGAGACGCCCAGCTTCTCCGGTCGCTTCGCCCAAGGTGCAGCCAGCTGGAGCATTTGATAGACTATGATGGCACATGATAATGTATAATACTTGTATGATGATATATAAATATATAATTAATATGTGGTAATATCTGATAATATGTGATTGTGATAATATTCTGGGCGGTTGCCCCAAAGAATGCTTCTTTGCATGCATGCTGGGTTTGTTTACAGTGTGTGCATGCATTTTTTTTCAAAGAGACAGGCTATGTCATACTCTCTCGGTTTGTGTGTCGAACAGCGAAATGCTTTCGTTTTTGGGTAATCTCGGGTAGAATTTGGAAGTTGCCTTCCTTGTGAGTTCGGTTGGTTTTTCTTTCCCTCTGGGGCTTTTGTTGCATACATTTTGACTTGGAAGTCACTTGATGTGATTCTTTCCTCTAGTCCCAGGGGCTTGTCTTTGTACCACTTTCAAGAGTTGGGATTGCTCCTGATAACTGTTGGAGAAAAGGTCCTGCGGGGAAAGAACATGTCAACTGGCATTTCCTGGTGGATTTATGGCTGGTCTCAGATTGCGTTTCCTTAAGACTCAACAGAGCTTGAACAAATGGAGGTTCAAAAGCAGTAAATGCCTTTGCTGAAGCGGATGCAGCACATTCAAAAGTTTCAAACGCAAGATCCAATATTGGCGGACCGACCCGTAAAGTATAAGACTCTGGAATTACATGATGGTTACAACATGTTTGCCTTTATTGCATTTTTTTGCGCATCGCCAGTTTATCATCATGTGCGATCACCAGCCTATCCCCAGGTGTCCCTTCGTAGTCTTTTGATGTGATCGTGCCATGGCTGGCTGTCGCTCCTATGCTGCGCAGCCCAATGCTGCACCGCTTTACTTGTTCTACGAGACCTTTGCCAATGGGACGCGTGCCATTGCGGCGCCTTTATTGGATGAACGCTCAGGAGCCGGTTCCAACCCCTTGCAGCAGACTTATGAACCCCCGAAAATGGTATGCTTGCTTATGATGGTTGAATATGGCTGAATACTGTAATTACCCATGTTGCTTTAAAGTGATTTAAAATGGATGGACCAACATGATTGACTGGTTGAATGCACCAAAAATGGCGAGTTATTTGTAGGTCCTTAAAGTTTTCAAAGTATTCCAATGTTTGAACCAGACCACACCCACATTACAACCACACGTAAATATAATAGAACACAACTATATATACATATTATGCATACATAACACATAATATTAATATAATGTAATATATGTTATATATATATATACATACATGGACATGTATATATAAAATAATATGTGCATTATATACATATATATATATTATACACACCCATAGTACACAAACATGTGTTTATGATTTCACACATCGTGGGCGTTTCCTCTGTCAACCTTGCAAACATCAAAGATATGAAGTTCAAACCGAAGGTCTTGTGACACTCCATTGGGAGGAACAAAAGTCACGGCAATTGCTTTCCATGTCAGGCCTATGCTATTACTCTGTGGATTGCGATTCGGCGTTGCCCTGTTGTTCTGCAGATCAATGGGTGAGCTCGGGCCAAACCAACTCGACGAATGTGGTGAATTTGGGCTCGCTGATTGTCTATGTGGCCTTCACTGTCTGGCTAAATCGTTGGATGAACGCCGTGCGACAGAGTTGCTGGGTGAATCAGCATGGCCCGGTGGATGTTTTCTCCCTTGAATTTGAATGGGGCATATTTTCCGAAGGGATGCGAGGGCTCAAATTTGCCAACAGACGGGCCCACTTATCAGATCTTATCAGCTTAATTGAAGCCCATTGTCTTAGTAGCTAACAATCCCTTTTTTGCGTTTTATTCTTAATTTTGCCCCTTGCCAATTCATGAGTGGTATGGCCCTTTGTCAGTGAGTATGTCTTTGAAATTCTTTGAATGTGTTTGAGAGGCTCAAGGATAGTCAAGGGTTCCCCTAAAATCGTTTAAAAGTCGCTATTTTCAGGATATGATGGCGATGAAGACCCCAGACCTCCCAGTGGCATCCACGACGGCCTCAATTTGCTGGGCGTCTACGTGGGCATCTGCGTCACGGTCTTTGTGTCCATTGCCATGGCTAGCAGCACTCAGCTGGCGCTGCCAGTGCCGGAGCGAAATTCCATGCTTGCCGCCATGGCGTTTTTAACGCCGGTGAAGGATCGGGGGATGGAGTGCAGCTGTATATATTTCCCCACCTGCCAGGTGAGAGTCCCTAGATTTTATCTAAGCTTGTGTTCCTCCTTGTGCCTTCCTCCTTCCTCCTTCTTCCTCCTGCCAGCTTCCTCGCCAGCACAACGCTATCGCAAGCTCGCCAGCTCTTTGGGCCCTGGCAATGCCAGAGAAAAATGTCAGATAACAGATAATGGCGATGGAGAGAGAGATAACATGTCAGATAGAATGCTAGACTGTCAGATAGGATGTCAGAAATTATGGCAGATAAAATGCCCACCTTGTAGAATGGCAGATAGAATGTCATATAGCATGTTCGAATGTATGCCAGATAAAATGCCAGAATACTTGTCGAAGAAAGTATATAATTATAGGTGCGTTTGACATGTTTATTCTTCAATGGTTCAAGGAAATTTAACGCGTTTCCTTATTAGTGGATAATGGATGGTAAAATTGATTAGTTTTTCTGGGATCGTATAGATGGATTGTGTGCATTTGGGTGCCCCATATCCCAGTTTTGTCAAACTCTTTGACTACAATATCTGCTGAATAGCCATTTCCGAATGGGCTAACCAGGGGAACATGCGATGTACTAGAAGCAAGGTTCGCGCGCCGCAAAATTATTCTTCCACCCCCACATGCTATGACTCATACATGCGATGATGGCGACCGGCCCTTGTATCACTAATAGTTAGTGAACTTGCTAATTAGTTTGGAAGTTACTTGAGGTTCTAGTAGAAGTACAGTATGACCGACAGAGTTCAGGGTGGAACTAGTTATAGAATAACCATGGTTGGTAAAGGTTTTAACTCTCTCTCGTGCATTACTTTGAAACACCCGAGAGCGCAGGACTACTTACAGTTTTCTTGGCTACAGTAAGGCGTAAAATCATCCGCAACATAATCTGGCAGCGCCCTGGTTAGGGGATTGGCTGTTCGAAGCATGATTGCCAACCACTCAATGACGGGGATCACATGCAATGAGCTCAATTTTTCCGTCACCAATGCAAATGGGAGGGATGACAGCAGAGATCAGCAGAATCTGAACTCCGCAACCCAGTTTCACTCGCCAGCTGCTATGTTTCAGCAACCTATACATGATCCACTTCGCGGTGATGTGATGACCGCATTTTTGCAGTCTAGACCCGGACCCAGACGCAGCCTCGGAGGACATCTTCCAATTTTTAGAAGACACCACCACCGTGAAAATTACCCTGGCGCTCGGTGCCATGGCGGGAACACCACGGCGGGATGGTCGTTGATGGTCGTTGATTATTGTTCATCCTTGAGTGTTGCTGATGCCCTGAATGTAATCTATGGTGATTACCCATGAGAATCCTTTTGTAACCAATGAAACAGCAGTGAACTCATGAACCGTTGAAGTGTTGATGGTGGGATTGTTTCTCCAGCAACTGCAGGTGCTGGTGACTATTCTGCCATCCGGTGACTTGCCTTTGGTCCTGAAAACAGTGGGTTCCAGGGGCGTCTGCCTGTTATAGCATCGTTGTAACTGGCGGTCTGTGTGGTTTCTAGGTTTCTAGCCCTGGCAGGCCACAGTCTTAAGGCCAGTTACAGCTGGAGATGATCATTGTGTTTATGTTTGCCTGTATTTGCATGTTCTATCACCGCCTTTCTATCAAAATTATTGGCGATATCATCTCCATGGGCAGAAAAGTCCAACTCAGCTGGATGTAGGGATCCAGCTTGATTTCTTTCAGGCCAATTGCCCTGCTGGGGATTGGGGGTGGCTTGGCTGCCGGCGTCATCGGCGCACTTCTGATGACCGTCCTGGCGTGGTGGCCCCAAGGAGCTCCTGCGGCGGCAAGAGAACGGGGACATGGGAAAAACAGGTGGTCCCAGTACAGGATTTCCCCAAAGCAAGATGCGGAATAGTGATGTTCAACACTATATAACTTGTGGGTTTCTACTTCTCTATCTTTCTTTTGGGGGGGGTGGTATTACAATGTGCTGCACCCCGATGGTGGCTCCTCGTGTGAGATAATTTTCACTTGCCACGCTGATGTGCGATGATTCTGTGCAATTGACTAACTATATAATCTTTGGGGAGTGGCTCATCATCATATTTGTTAAGTTTTGGCTTCACTGATTCTTGCCGATTCTATTCCTATTGAACCGACGAAGCAATGCCACGCCATCAAATATTATATCTCCAGATACCAATATTGATCACTTTTCTTGGTTGACTGTGCTTTATTGCCATGTTCTTTTCTACAATTGGCTCATGGTGTTTTTTGGGCATTTTTCTTTTTGATGGTTTATAGATGTTTATAGATTATAGATGCCTAGATATAGCAGTCTTTGGGTGGTTTATCCTGGTTTGTATATTATGACAGTTTGTTCCCATCCTTTTGGGATGCCCCAGCCGTGGTTTCCCCAGGTGATCCAAGTCCTACTTGCGCCGGGCAGTTCAGACGCCTTAGCGCGAAACCCCAACTGCCAGCTGCTGCCGTCAGCGGAGGAGGTGGTGACCACGGCCCGGGGCTTGTGGCTGTTGACCAGCTGGCGCCTTGGTCGTATTATGGGCATCTTAGAAATGGGTTGGAAATACGGGGCTCCTGGTGTCAGAATGATTCAGAATGGTGAATTTGTAGTTTTTTTGCAATTTTTTGCCCAGATCATCCCAGATCAAGAGCACGAGCTCAGAGTGAGATGCAGTAACAAGCCAGTTAAGCAGAATCTGTGCCAGCAGGAGTATGATTTTTCAACAGAACCGCATCATGGTCAGGTCGTGGCCGCTGCAGTTCTGTAGCATGGTGCTCTCCGGCCTTTTGATGGGCGCTCGGGAGTTTGCGATCTATGGCATGGCGACGATTGCAGCACAGGGAGCCCTTGCTGGAATTTGGTTCATGGGAGGCGTGCAAGATCTGCAGCTCAGCGTTGCAATTGGAAAACAAGGCGTTCAACTTTGCCATGGAAATGATCAACTTCCCATTTGTCGTCAAACCCGAAGTAGTGACACTCCAGAGATAATTTTCAACGCTTAGTGGCATTTAGTGGCTATATCCTTGCAGCAATGGTTCAGAAACCTTTGGCACACTTCTCAGACATGACCATTTCAGGTCAATGTCACCATTTGTTTATTTTCGCGTCATTCGCTTTGTCCCTCGAAACTATAGCTCTTCTGCACACCATCACAATTTATTTTTTTACTTTCCATTCCCGACCCCTTTCCCCAAGAAAACACAACGGTGGTTTTTTATATGTTTATATATGTTTACACATTTATATGTAATTGATATAGCTTTAAACTGAACATCACACACACACACACGCGCATATATATATATATCTCATACATTTGCGCATGTTTCCCCAAAAATGACATGACCCAACATGACCCAACATGACCCATCATGACGAGGAATCTCCTGGGGTGGGCCACCTTCCTCTCCAACCTGGTTCTTTGCGTCTCCCTGGCCATCTGCCTGGTACTCCACCGACCCTTGCGGCGCAAGATGGGTCTTCTGGGAGCCCAGCTGAGCGAGATGGTCCAGGCATTGGAACCCAGGGAGGTCACGGCCTCCACCTCGAAGGATGGGCTGCTGAGGATTTTTTTTTTGGTGGAGGAGTTTTTATATATGGTTTTTTATATGTTCCTGTAAGCTTTCAATAGTTTTTTTCTGTTTAATAATAATAATAGGTTTTTGTTCTCACTATATTATCATTTACTGTAATAAAAAGCGGGTTCTATCCCCAAGTATATAATCGGAAGAATGAACGCAGGTTGCCGGCTTTTTTGGTTGGTTGGTTGGTTGGTTTGTTGGTAAGACAAGAACAACCTGATATGTTTGAGCATGTTCCACCCTCTTAAATGGATCAAAATGAGAATGCTTGGGTAAATATTGACCGTTTGGTTGGTTGGGAGTCTCCATTTGCTCAACTCCCAAAACTATCAAACTAGTTCAACACATTAAGATGTCACCTCCATTGACATGTTTTCAGGACGTGTTGAAGGATGGCATCCTCGCCATGATCCTGGACTTGGCCCTGCAATTTGCGGGCACCACCTCAGTCTATGTCGCCGCTTTCGTGAGTTTGCAGGACATGTATCAGCTGAGCGCTGCAGGGGCGGCCCTGCCGCAGTTCTCCGCCTACGCCACGGCGGTGGGCTACTTGGCATTGAGGCGAAACCATGGAGTATCATTCTGCAGTAAACTTCCAAAGATTTGGGGAAGAAAACGTCCTTGTTTGGTTTTGTTGAAGATTTTTTGATTTTATGAAGGTTTGCCCGAAAAAATAGGTCATACTTGTGCCCCAAACATCGCAAATCAGTAAGCATTCACGTGGCAAAATGATGATGGAGACAAACATATCAGGGTAACCAGCCCTGAGCCAACCCTCAATGGATAGGTTCAAGGGAAAATATGCACGGCATCAATTTTTTTACACCTTATATAGTTCAGGCTTTCCTGCAGATCCCAAGCCACAGTACCAAGCCACACCAAGCCACGGCCGCCTCAGGCTATGTGGTGCGCTTGGTGGGCGGTGCGTTGGTTGGCCGCCAGGCTTATGCTGAATTTACCCAGCTGATGAAGGTCATGGTGGCCTTGAGTGTCATGTGCCTTGCCGAAATTTGCCGAAGGTGTTGGGTTTAGGGTTTAATGATGTGGATGGGTCTGTCCAAAAATGGGGTACATATAACAATACTAATATATCCAAAAATCCTTGGTTTCTGTATACATATATTACAGCCTGTATCATGTTTTTTTCTTGATAGGAATGCTATGATCAACCATCAATTTTGGATATTTTGGGGTACTTGGAGAAATGGGCAGTGAACTTTGTCATGATGATAGTGATGCTGACGACGATGGAACATGCTAACATATTTTTGGACGTGAAAATTCTCAGACAAAGAAATATGGAATGGAGCGCAAGGTATGCCCCCACCACCGGCCCATCACAAGCCGCATGACTGTTCCCATCATACATGATACATCTGGATGAGTTACAATACGGTGCCAACATAAAAAGTTGGGGATAGTTGCCCTCATCCATTTCGCATCATTCGTAATAGGATGTTGGTCAGAAAAAGGTCTTTGGACAAAATTCATGAGACAAACTTGCAGGATGGAACAACCCAAACAGTAAGTTTGTTACAAAAAAAAAATGGCTTGGAGGAGCGGCCCAGAGCACGGATGCTCCGTAAGTTAATGTAGGTTACAATGGACGACCAGTTGGATTCTACCCTCTTCTCATCAACCCTGGCTAGCTGGAAGATCCTCACTTAAAAGAGGAGTGTCCCATTTATAATCATTTATATGCCCTCATGTATAAGGCGTTTCCCAGCTAGCCATATCTGACTACCGGAGGGTAAACCATGGTAAACCCTGCCACCCCAAGCATCACACATCATCAGCTGCTCAGCTTGGGCATCATCTCCGCAGTGGGCATCTATTGGAACAAGACGAGTCTGGCAGCCTACTACTCGGTACAGGCCTGTGAGTTTGCCAGTTCCCGGGAATGTCTTGAGATCTATGCGGGCCTCTATGCGGAGGGCCTGGGGAAGCACCTGACCTGCGGTTTAGAAGTAAAAAGCGTGCCCATGTGCTGTGTATATGTTGTGTTTTTTCATATTTTACAGGTGGCAAAGATCCCATACATAGAATCTGGGCTTTCGGTTTATCGGACTTAGACTTTTCATATCTTGTTTTAGTTCCCTTTATATCCTTTAATTTGTTTTCTTATGGTGTTCTCCTGTGAAGGCTGAGTATGGTTGAATGGTAAACATCGGTGTGTTGTTCAGTCTATTGCCTCCCGCTTTCTGTCCGCACGTCTTGCAAGGTACGACACCACTATTTTTACTACCTTCGATGCTAGACATTGTTCAGCTTCATTTTTAGTCTGTTTTTATTGTTTTTTTAAATGGAGGCGGAGAACATTGTTTTTGGCAGTTCACAAGGCACGCTTGCGGCCCTTTGCAGTTGAGTTTGTGAATCCCATCCACAAAAAACATCGAGGATTTAACCCATTTTAACCACCCCAAAGGTTATGAGACCCCCCAAAAATCTGGGTCTTGGGATGTCTTGGGTGCCTCCCAGCCACGTTCACCATCGTTCACCTCTTGGCGGTTGAGGACGTGTTTGGTCTCACGGCCATGGCGACCTGCATTTTCAATGTGGTCAAGGCTGGTCTGTACGCGTGTCAGGACTTCAAGTACATGGCCGTGGCCTCTCTGTGGGCACCCCGGCGAAGCGCCCTGTGCCATGGGACACTTGGGGAATCAGCACTTCCAGGGTCTTCCAGGGGAAACAAATGAGAAATGTCAGGAAAAACATGGAGAGACACAACCACCAGGCAGGTTGATTGATGTTGATTGTGAGGTTTGATGTTCGAAAAGTAACGTTGAGCAATATCGCAGGGACCCAGGAAAAATGGGATACCTTGTAGGGTCTGTTGGTGTCTACATCTCACCCGTGATAGGTTCACAGCTGGGCCATGCAAATTGCTTGGTGCCCTTATACCTTCTGGGAGACGACATGATCTGCAAACAGATTGGTTTTTCTTGGGAATTTTGGTTCAAACTCGGTGTGCTGTGCTGTTCATACCAAAAGGATGTGAGCGTACACTGCCAGATTTAGCCTTGGGAATAGTTCGTACTGGTTAATTTAATGTCTATGTTGTTGTTGGATGTTGCTGGGGGTCGTTGCTCCTTCCCGTGGTGGGCTGGTAGTCCACTCGGACAATCTGACGCTGGAAACTAAATTGAAGATATACGAAAATACAGTACTACATATATCTACATATGACATAGGACCTGAAGGTGCCATAGATAAATTCAAAACCCATCAGACAAAGCCACGCAAGGCATACAACCATTGCCCTATAAGGTCATGCTCCTGGTGTTTCTTCCCGTCCTTTTGTTGGCGCGTTTCTTCTTTGTGAGCGCCACGGCGTTGTATGTTGCCTCGGTGCTTCCCAGCTGGGTGCTGACGGTGGTTTTCCTGCTGCGGCTGCGCAGCTTGTCGTTCCAGTGGGACCCGGCCGCTAGGGCACCGGAAATTTCGACCTCAGTGGAGGCAGCGGCTATGTGAGCACACCGGACAACTACATGCCAGCCGCCGAAGGAAAAAACCGGGGGCAGACTGAGTGACTGGTGTCGGCAAGATGATTTTGCGACACTGGATGTGGCAGTTTGGGGATTCCATGCCAATTTTGGGGGGTATCCATGCTGTATCCATTGCTGATCCTGCAGCTCAGCCAGGCCCTGGCAATGGAAGCAGCTGGCCAGATTCTGGCAGCCATGGAAGCGCATGAAGTGCAACTGGGCTGGATTGGGATGATCCCAGCAACTAGTTGCTTGCTATATCATGAGAATCACTGCATTGGTTTAAGGGGGGAAACCTAGAGCAAACCGTTTTTACATGCTTTGTTTAAATCATATATTAATATATATATATATATAATATACAGATAGGGGTCCCTGCAGGTTTTCCCTTAAACCAATTCTGGGAGAGGACATATAGATGATATGGCCCCTTCTGACTGGAATACAATCTTGGGATTTGTTGTCGGATATTGCATGATATGACCCAGGTAGCAGTGATTCCTGAGATAGTTTGCAGATGTGTTGAAAGATCATCCCATTGCCGTCCAAAATTGGACATACCATAGTTATACACCCAACAAAAATGTCCATTTCGTACGGAAAATCGATGAACATATGTCACTGCATTGGTTTAAGGGACAATCTACAGGAAACCATGGCTTTTACCATCAGCGATGGAATGGGATGCCCTATTTTTTGACAATCCGAGTTCATCTATGATTTGGATGGTTGTCACCACGGCTAGTTTTTTTAGGAGTCAGAACTGACATACAAGTGACCAACATTATCAATATTTGCAGAGCTGCAAGCTTCAAAATTTGCCTAATCCCAATAACAATATCCTTTCACCCATGCCCATGTTACAACATTCCCAGAATTGGATGCATGATGAAGCTGAAATAGCAGGAAAGCTCCACATTCAATGGTTGAGGTTTCTTGCAGGCTTTCCAATGAACCAACCCCATGAAACAGCTGCATGTTGGAGCCGCCTGTGGAGAACGAGGCTCAGTGTTCCACTGGACGTGTCCATGCGACAGCTGCGAAGAAGATTCAGCTGCCTCACGAAATTGCTGGGCAGCGATAGCTACAATGATGAACCGGACCATGGGGGGCTCCTATCTTAAATATTCCAGGTATACCCCCTGAGGTGCTGGAATATTTTTTTTGGAATATTTTTTTTGGAATGTTTTGGAATATTTTTGGCAAGGGGTATCTGATACCCCCCCCCGTCGGACTATACCTTGAATATTTTTGGCCTTGAGCTCCCCATATACCTGGAATATTTTTGAATATATTTTTTCTGATTGTCTGACATATTTGGGCATGAAATATCATGTAGTATGCAGAAAGCTGCAATACTTGCACC
>Ga0126342_10000814_pt1 | contig 38613 bp, 38 predicted proteins | sample Cyp1metagenome_FD_92528 | JGI IMG/M metagenome (GOLD analysis project Ga0126342, IMG submission 92528) | Coral microbial communities from Lord Howe Island, Old Settlement Bay, Australia - Cyphastrea 1 metagenome | ecosystem: Host-associated > Invertebrates > Cnidaria > Coral ...
AGTGCGTACTTAGAACAGTTTTGATGTTCTAAGTGTAGTTGTTTTGATGTTCTAAGAACAGGTTCCGAAATTTTGGAAAAAATTTGATGTTCTAAGTGGTTGTCCGTCACTATATATATATATTATGATAATATATATATATATATATATGTACATGATTATATGATTATATGACTATATGATTATATGATTATATGATTATATGATTATATGATTATATGATTATATGATTATATATGTATGATTATATATGTGTATCCCCAAAAGTGCTGGATATGAATATGGATATCATGGGATAAAACCGGACTTTTTCAGCAATTTATTGGTGGGTGGTTCCAAATATCCCACCAAAATTAAGTAAAACCAACAGACGATGGGTGATTCTGGGGAATTCTGAGGATATATATGTATATATAATTCAACTAATTTATATTTTTGGATTGGTTGAAACCACCAGCATAAGACACAATTGACACTGTCCACAAAAAGCAAGGATTTGACATATGCAGCAGAATGGTGTTTTCACAAGCAGAAATGTGGATTTTAGTAGCAAAGATGGGGATTTATCTGACCTTTTCTACATATATTTACATATTATATATATATATATATATATGTATCGCTGAAATGGACATATCTACATGCGCAGGGATTGGGGATAAAAATCCGCACGTTGCTCCTTAAATGGTTGGGTTTTTGGTGACTGACTGGAACAAAAAAAAGTCATCCCCGGTGGCTCCATTTCCAACGGCTCAAGGCAGTGATGTTGGAGCTTGCCAGCGGCTTGTTTCCTAGCAGATAGTCCGAGAAAGTACTTGAAACCTCATCATCTTTGGATTCCCTAAATACATCTAATAACTAGGACTTATGGTAGATATATCTATAGTTAATGGGATTATGATGGATTACCAACTTACAACGGGACCCACCACCTTGTAAGTACCAGTTGTATCCAGTTGTTTATTACTTTGGGACTAGTGCCATGGTCAAATCATAAGAAAAGTTGCCCATATCGGGGATAGTCATCCCTGCATTAATAGGGATTTATAGACCCATCATCTTTGGATTCCCAAGATATAGTGTAAACTGTAAGCGATGAATGACCATACCCCATATACCGCAAGTTTTCTTTTGGTTGGCCTAAAAACCCAATAAAGTAGTTCGATATCTGTAGCATAAACCCTCGTTTGCCTACTTGTAAACCAACTTGCTGAACGAACTGGGTATGTATCCCCCAATAATAAACCAATCAACCAAGATTTATCGACATACGGTATAGCCTTAATCGATATCACACACTGATGAAAAACTTATGGAGCACCACCTTTCCAGACCTTCTGGATGACCGCAAAAAACGCTCAGATCAACAAGTTTCTCATCAGGAATAACCAGGACAGACGTGGGAAAGGGTGGGATCAGCGCGACCTTGAACCGGCGCCACCAAGCCACCAAACGGGCCATAGGGAATTAAAACATGGATTAAACCTATGGGCTTTGTTGCATGGTCTAAGTATGTAAATCAGAATCAAAAAACCCGGAGTTTTCTCACATAGAATACTTAGGAGCCACAAAACGGCCATTTCCCAACGGAATATCATCTTACCAACCCATTTGTTTGGTTTCCGTATTGGGCATACTCATGCTGAAACTGAATCGGAGTGTATGAGTAACCGACAAAATTATTGTAATACTAATTTAGTCTTGCTTCGCCTTGGCCATTCTGAGGGTGCACAAAACCTTCATAACAGATAGGGGACGACCCTATATTGATACCCCATTTGTGATACCTCTGGGAGTACTGAAATCCTCACAACCGATAGGGGACGATCCTAATTTGCGCATGGCATAACATTTGTCCGCTACTCATATACTGTAATGATACTGTGGCAATGATTCCACTATGGCATGCAATGATTTTGGCAATGGGTTGAGAGACCTCATTTCTGTTGAGAGACTTACTTTCATATAACAGCAGAGTGGGGATTCCTCCATGAGTTGGGATACCGTCATCGTCTCCCCTATGAAAATTGGGTGAAATGATGGTAACAGGGTACCCATGTTGGTTGGAATTCCCATTTAATGATGGTGGGATGACCACTTGGAAAATCCCATCTAACCTGACCATGGGGCCACGGGGCCATGGGAACGACACAAACCTTGCCCGTGAGCATGCTATCAAGACAGCCATCATGCTTCAGTTCCGAGCCCCTACTTGATCTATGCTTATGTATGTTTGTATGCTTATGTCTCAACATCCAATTTTTCTGACTTCGAACATCTTCGAACCATATTTACCAAAAGTCTTGAAGCCTAGAGCTGGTTAGTGGTTCTTTTTAAATGTACGCTCTAACTCTAACAGAGATGATGGTGTCCAAGGACCCAATGACGAGCAATCCTCGGTATGTTTTGAAACACCCAGCTAGGTGCTAAAATTTGGAACACATAGAAATTCATTTTTCCAGTTATGACAGTTAACATTTTTGCCACAGTTCCAAGACGAAAGTTAGTGGTTGACATTTGATTTTCCATCCTCGGACCCTTGGAGGATCGTCCCACTTAGTTGGCAGTTGATTCTCCAAGCATCAAATGGCGTCTGAAAATTTCAGCTTCGGCCCGAAAGCGGTGAATCATCCCTAGAGAAAGCGATCATTTGGGAGGCCCCATTTTCAGCCCCCAAAACTGTCCAAAACGGTCCAAAAACCTCCAGCAGTTTCCAGCGCGCCAGCCGGTGACCAATGTTCTGCCACCGGACCCAGCGATTCCCAAAGACGAGGTCTTCCACTCCATCTCACGTGCCTCGGTGTCGTGGTTGGTGGCTTTATAGTCCAATAGGGTAGTCCAGCCATGTGGAGCCCAGTTAGTTCCCCAACAAGCCGCTTGTCCAGTTATTTCACTGGGGTCAACAAACAGTACTTGACGATTCCAGGGTAGTTCACCACCAGCCTTCCATCAGTTTTGGGGTGTGGCATAGTGATGCCAATGCCGCGGGTTCCATGCTGGAAACAAAACCATGGAATTCATGAGGAGGCTTTCCATGCGCTTGGCAGAGGATCTTTCTTAAATTTGCGAAGCTCCAAAACTGTGATTCACAAACACCTTCGACAAGCATTGCAAGGTGATTTTCAGACTCTTCAGTTGACAGTTTACAGTTTCACCTCGCACTGGTTGACGCTGCAAACGATATTCATTGGATCGGTTCAAGGAAGTTGTTGGAGAAAGGACCCCTCCGTTTTTGACAAGACAAACCATCCTGGATCCTGTAAATTTCCCACTAAACCATCCATTCATATCATTCATCATCATATTTTGTGATTTTCTAGCAATTAAAATCATCGTAAATTTCCATTTGGAATCTGCAAAATCCCATCGTTTGATGCTGAATTTTCGATACATTTCTCACATTTTTTCCCTTTTTGGCGACGACATGATGAGGATGTGTGGCTCACCTTGATCTGGCAGTGACGTTCCTTAGCTGCAAAAAAATGTTATCTACAGCAACCCCAAAAAGAGATAGAAACATCATGATATCATAAATAATACCATTAAAGAACGTGATAAAGGATGAATAAACACATTCATAATAAATAACTATATGATATGACATAGAATGCACTACAAGCACTACAAAAGAGTGATAGATGACTCTTGTATCCTTTTTCGATGGCATTATGTATTATGCACACTCTTATGTCTGCAGTTTGTAACTTACGTATTTTACGCGTTTCCGTTAGATCTCTTATTTCACCGGAACGATCTTGAACCCAAAAAGAATTTTCGTCACAACGATGGGCATTCTTCTTGCCAACTCAACCGACAACCCGGGCCCTGAATGCCCTGACAGCTGTAGGTTTGTCATGAAGTCAGGGGTGATCATTGCCGACGCTTGGCAGTGGTTGAATTATTGTTGCTTGGTGGTTTTGGATGTTTTTTTGGCCTGTTTATTTTCCATATTATTCCATCCTACCTGCGATGATAAATGTGTAATTCCTAGTGACACCTCTGCTTGCGCCAAACCTTGTCACCCCCCCGTCTTTATACGAAAATGTATGACAAGGAAAGGGGTCTTTCGGAAAGGGGTAGAGGAGTTACGTACCGGGGGTGTTTTTTCTCCCCATGGGAATCCATGGGAATCCCATGGTGGTAGGATGAACATATCCCATGTTCAAATCCCAACGAGTTACCATGGCACATATTGGTTTACTAAATCCCATGATATCCGGGATGATATCCCCAAAGTCTCCAGAACTGATGCTTAGGAGCTTAGGAAAAAAACCCTTTTCTGAGTGCGCTTGACCCTTGACTCGAGTTTGACCCCGTGTTATTGGGGGGGATGCTCATACGTCAACAATCCCATGGTTGTGATCACTATGCACAAGACGATGATCACTATACTGTGCTAAACCAAATGCCATCAGCCCATTAACCAACCATGACTGGGTGTAGAAATCAATGAACACCAGTGAAAATTCAATGAACACAATTGAACAATAGATGACAATCGATGAAAGCCATTGAACAATCCATGAACAAGACGAAAACCATGGACACATCGATGAAAACCATTGAGACATGATAGGCTATAGTTCCCAATCCCAAAGACAAACATATTTCAAAAAACAACTGCACCCCTTTACAGACATCATCCCAGTCAGCTTTTCTTCTTCAACTTCATAAACCTCAAACTTGGGGATGGTTTATGATTATTGTGGCATTGCGTTTACCAAATTAGTTAGTAGTTGCAGTGGACAATTCGCCATTTAAATTTAGTTCGATGATTTTCCCAGCGAACGAAACCTCCATGGCTAGTTTGGCCGCAGGGATTTTCCAGCCACATTTGATGGCGATCATCACTATCCTCTGGTAATTTAACAGTTCGCTATTGAAAATGGCCATAGAAATCGTATGAAATAGTTGATTTACCTCTTAAAAATGGTGATTTTCCATAGTTTTTTTGTATGTTTACCAGAGGGTATAGCCATATCTCGGTCCAGGACAGCACGTTAGATTGCTCAGAGGAGGAACTCATTGATGAGGACGACAAGCGTGTGTGTCACTTGGACATCGTTGGAGTAGGGTGGCTCCCTTGGGCCCGACTTGGGGCCCATGAAAAAATAGGGAAAAAACTGTGAAAAATGGCTGGTTGGTCAATGTTGGTCATAGTATGTCATGTTTTTTTGGGCATTTTGAGGCCCATTTTGCCATTTTGGACAAACGCATGGCTTTGGACCTGAACATTTAGGGGAAGACCCGAGCTCCATCATTCCCCAGATGATCATCTGGGGAGCCGACTTTCGCACCCATGTCACTGGACGTATTTGGGTCAAACGTGGAGCACAGTACCCGTTCATGACCCAATAACTTGAAGAACCACTGGTTTTTTTTAATTTTTTGGACAAACTCCCCTGTTGTTTGATTGCACTCTGGTTGGCCAGTTTCTCCTTTTCGATGTTCTCGGACTTCTCGGCATGCTCATTGCGACATCTTCAACCTGCAATGTTTGCAGAGATACCCATGTTTGATAATGTCTGCTAGTTCTATGATGTTAGAAGTTAGAAGTAGTTACGCGGAAGATACGTGGGCAAGTTATCAACCAGATCTCTTAGTTATCAACAAGGACAAGTCAGTTTACTAGCCATCTCCCAACTTCAGTGATGATCCTTCACATTGAGCCAGTTACAGCCAGTTGCTCATCCCAAGCGTCCGTTCATGTAGGGTTCCCAGATAGTTGCTTCATGTTGCAAAATAAAGCAATCTTACTGGTTCGATGTATCTACCATAAACCATCATAAACTTCACAGTTTACCAGGTGACATGGTTGTTTTTACCAACAGAATCCTATCTGGCCTGGCCCAGTGACGCGACGCGTTACCAGGCGCCATCAACATCATTGGTCTCATGGGGACGCTGAGTCTTGCCACGCGCTTCTTCGCACTGGCCGCTGGGCAAAACGGGCTCGCCGGGCTCGTCGTTTTTCGGGAGCAGATGGCCATCATATGGTGATGGCACCAAGGAACTGGTGGTTTTAGTAGGGAAAAATGGGAAAACGATGAACTGTTTTTTTCCATTTTTTTGGGGGTGGGTACACGATATTTCCGACAAAGCATGACAAAGCCATATGTGATATAGCGATAATGATGATATTTGAGGATCGTCATCAATCCATGTGTATATGATATATAAGATTATGTAAGATTATGTCGGTTATGTTAGATTGTGTAAGATTATGTAAGATTATATAAGATTATATAAGTATGTTTATTATATATACACACACCATATTTTTTTTTACCATGACACATATGTAGTAATGTCCTTTTCACACATTGCATGGCGTTTTTTTCATTTTCGTTGATGTCACCGAAATTCAGAAGAAGCCACGAAGCCACGTTGCATGGATTTGTTGAAAGATAGTACACTAAAATCAGCTGATGAATCTTTGAACATCATGGTATAATCTGTACTATCAGATATGATGTTTAATCATGGTCCCTCTTAAAGTCGTCATTTTGAAGGTGAAAAATGGTATACTCTGTTTTCAAACACCGCCATGGGGAAAAAAGAGCCGTTTCTGCGACTGGGGGTGTTTGGCTCAACCAGGAAAACGCCAAGATTTCATCGCCGCCAGATTCAGCTGATGCAGACGTATCCACATTTTATGGTGTCTTTCCGAGAGGAAACCATAACCATCCATAAGCCATATCATTCCCGAGTAGATTCCACAAGCATTCAGAGCGAAAGTGGCATATTTCGCTGAAGCCCACTGATTCACACATTCATTCACCACATTTAACCACTTACGAAGTGTGCTGATCCTCTAAGTATCAAAATTTGGCCTATCATTGATTCCATTAATTACATCGTTGGTCATACTTATAGATTATAGTCCCATTATATCCCATTAGATGTTTGGTCTCAGCCCGACATTTTGAGTTGGTGACCTGGTGTTATCTTCCATAGCCATGATTGTCTCTACCACCTCTTCTGATGGTTATCCATGCTTGGTCACGTGCATCCCGGCATCATAACGGATTTATAACCCATTATTGTATCTACGCCATTAATCTATTTGGGGATACTCCGCATATACTTGGGCTATTTCATAACTAAATGATACCCACTGACGACTCCAGGGATACATATTCCAGTGAGACTGGTCTAAGGCTACTTAGGCCATTGAGTTAAGAATTGTTAGTCAGGTAAATACGGTTTTCTACTTAATTGACAAACAATTTTTCACTATTCACCCTAAGGTTAATCTTCAAATAGGGTTGTTCAATTAATACGTTTCAATCTATCAACTAATGGTTACTTAATGCTTAGTTTCAATTTTTCAATGGGTTAGTTGAATTAGTTAATGAATTTAAATTTGAATTCTCAACTAATGGTTTTCTTGACATAGGTTTGTTTCCATCTTTTTAATCACTTGGTTTAGTTAAGAAATGCTACAACTAAGCTACTGTAACAATTCACCCTAAGGTTAATCTTCAGATAGGGTTAGTTGAGTTCAACTCAAGTTGACATTAGTTCAAAAGAGTTAGTTAGTTTGATGACTAGTTTAGTTGAACCCCCATAAGATTAGTACATATCTTCAATGGTTGAGTTAGTTACCTTCCTGTAACCAACATAGACGTGGAAAGCACCATTTTCTATAGGTAAATAATCTAGACAGACATGGTCCATTTCCCACATCTATAGGTTAGTTAAGTTAATACGTTACACTGAACCATTCTTGATAAGTATCAACCATTACCAACCATTACCAACCATTACCAACCATTATGAATAATCAATAAATCATCAATAAATCATCAATTTAACCACGTTTCATTACTAACCATTATATAAGTATCAGTGAGTGAACCGTTACTAGCCATTTGATGAGGCATGATTAGTTGTGAACCACCATTAGTGAACCATTAGATGAGTCATTAGTGAACCATTAGGTTTCACTGGTGGCTAATAACTAATTAATCATCTATAGATATCTATAGGTTGGCTCATAGTACTGGTTAACACTGCTATAACATTAGTAGTGCTTGATGGTCTAAATGGTTAACATTGGCTAATAGAAACTAATAGTAATTAACTAATAACATTGCTAATAAGTAACTAACTAATAACTAGTAATAAACAATTACCTAATAGTAATTAACTAATAGTAACCAATAGTACTAGCAACTAATAGTCACTAATAGTAATGAACAAATAACTAATTCATGGTCGACATTGCTTCACCCCGTTGGAGGCCTCCAACAGCTGCGTCCAAATCGTGGGCCAGACCACACACCGCGCCGGCTGCGCCGCAGACACCGCGGGCATCAACGCAGGCCCAAAAGTGGGCCGTGGGGCCGGCCGGCGGACGGTTTGGAGGTGTAGATTGGCTTATATATTGATCATATATATATATACATAAATAGTATATATATATACATAAATAGTATATATATATATATGTATATATATATAAATGGATATATGGTATATTTATATATGGCCAATCCAAAAAGTGGCCAAAGATTGATTGCCATGGATTTGGCCAGCTTTTTTCAATACATATATACTGTATATATACTGTGTGTATATATATAATATATATGTATGTATGATTATGTATGGCTATGGGTCAATTGAGTGAAACGGAAGGGGTTGCAATTTGTAACTACTCTTGAACTACAAAGGGCTGAGCTTAAGACTCAGGGCAACCAACAAGAATTCGGAAAAAAAAACAGGCCAAAAGAAGAAACATGCTTGGTTTCTATGGATCTAGTGCGCATCCTTGGCCCCTCCCCACCCCCCCCGCTTCCCCTCCTCCCTGCCTTAGTGACACCAGCCCTTGCATCACTGCGTCGCTGTGAGCAACGCTCAGAACAAATTCACTGCTCTTTGATCTATTGGATCTGGCTTAAAATGCAGGATCCCAGAAAGTCATTTTGACATTTATGTCATTTATGTCCGGAAAATGTTAGTCACATGTTCCTTTTCGCATGTGATCATTTTGGTTGGTTTGGCAGGCTCATTGTTTAGCCATGTACAACGTGGACCCTTAGCTATTTGTTTTTGGTCTATACATCTATTGATTACATCTACCAGGTAGAACCTACCATGAGAAATACCTAATGTTCACCAGCCCATCCAACAGTCCATGAGATATTTTCCCAATTTTTTCTCCAAAGATTACTTGGCTGAAACTTGGCTGTGCAATTCCACTTATAAGTGGTTATATCATATTGTTGAAGGGGCTATATCCCAATTCATCGGGTTGGAATCCCATGGTTAATCATGGTTATACCCTTTGTTTTTCCACCCCAACCCCACCCCCAAGCTTGTGATAGCCATATCACCATGAAATCTCCCCTATGATACCACCCTTTTTCCTAGTGACATCTCCATGGCTTTAACGGTGACCACGGAATCCCCGTGCTGTACCCCCCGGCAGCGAGCGCAGTGCTCTCCATGGCATCCTCACGGCAGGCGTTTATGCCAGCGTGGCACCCGCGATGAATCTCCAAGCCTCATGCATCGAAGCGTCACTTGGACGGAAACGACGAGTTTCGCCGTGGACGACGGGAGTTCGCCCCTGGACGAAACGGTTTGGTATGGAAAATCTTTTTTTTTTTAAAGAGGTGAATATAGATATATCATTATATCATCCATAAATGGAAACTTTTTCCATAGCTATGTGCAACAACTGCAACAAACATGGCGAGTTAACGTCATGAAACATCTGTTTTCAACATATGGACTTACCGAGATGGTGGATTCTGACGCACAGAAGTTTGGTAACTGAAACTGTACCACCTACAGTTTGGGCAAGTTGGTTTTTTAGCCATGGAATGCAGTTCAGATGATTATCTATAAATGGATATAGTTTCGGCATTTCCCCATGGATCAACAGAATTTTCTTTGTTGGTTTATCGATAAAGCCATCCAGCTGTTGTTATGGCAATATCTACCATAAATCCAACAGGTAATGCAATCATAAACCAACAGATACCGAATCAGGGGGGCCAATCGACCATTCATTGGGCGGATCAGATACAAGAAATAGGGACTAATAGGGTGTGGTCGACCACACAGACCAGTGTGTGTGTGTGTGTGGACAATAGTTTTTTTTTTTTTGCGAGAAGAACGTGCATATTGCTGGTTGCTGGTAAGGAAAAATCAAGTTCAAACATTATTGAATTGGTGCAACCAGCAAACCAGCTGGTGCAGAGATGGTTCATTGGATTGTAGATGGTCAGACGTCGCCACCATCAGCCATCAATCTTTGTATCTTTTCAGATGCCAGATTGGATTGCTGGGGGGGTACCTGGATTGACCAATCTGTTCGGTTACACCAAGTAGCTTGAGGTAGTTTGAGGCGCCAGGAACTGTCAAAACGGGTAAACATACGCAAACTATGTCACTCGGAAACTTCGAGGATGGCTACATACCTATGACTCATATCACATATACCCAAGATATGCAATCCTATCCTATATACCATGGTTTGATTCATGAACATCCAGCGCTCTTCCAAACATTTTGGTGTCAAAAAGGGCAACCCTGTTTCACTGGATAGAATCGGTACACATATTGAAACAGAACGTATTGAAGCGTCCGGGCTGCAGACAACTTCTTCCCGGAGTTCAATCGCCACTGAAGTTTCCCAGAATGGGCAGGCCAATCTACATTTGAAACCCCTATAGGAGTCAAAACCAACCAGTTTCCGCTTCAAATTCACCAATCAATTCGTTGATGCAACTGCCAGAAACGTCAAATTCTTTGCCAAAATAGTTGCAAAACTTTCATCAACGCCCCTACTTGGATGAACATATATATATATATGAGCTACAGCCAAAATTTACCGTAATGGCAAGTAGTATACGAGACATCTTTATTTTTTGGAAATTGAGCTGGAGCTTGGAAAACGATAATGCACTCTTCAAAAATTGAAGACTTGGAGCTATATACTAAATATTGACCGTGGCCCGTTTATATATATATACATATAAATATATATATAACAATCTTATATTTATGAAACACATTGATATACTATATATCTGGATATCAACTATGTATTCATCAACTATGTATTTGGATATCAACGTCTATGGCCATATATCATAGTAGAGGAATATAACGGAATACATAGATATATACACACATATATATATATGTATACATGCACACACACACACACATATATATTATTTATATTACAGTATATCACGCGTATATATATATATATATAAATACAGCGGAATCCATCAACAGCTTATCTCATTCCTTTACTGTGGATGGCTCCCAGGTATGAGACGTGGGATCCTGACATGTGGCCCAGAAGAAAGGACCGATGCATACCGAGCGCGGCGAGCGCTGCGCTTGCGTTTTCCGAGCTGCGGTGGAGATGAAAATCCTATAGGAACGGTGGAATCCAACATAGCAATGGTGATTACACTCAGTTAAACCATCAAAATATAGGGATCTTACCAAAAAAAAAGAGGTGATATCATGGGATATGAATGGGATTTTAATGGGATATGAATGGGATAATATCCAAGATGCTGTGGATGGTTGCGAAATCCTGCACCAGTTGATGGTAAACATCCCAATCCCTTTGGTGGTGCAGGATTTTGCAGCCATCCACAGCAATGGAACATGGTACATTTATAGAGGGGGATTTCACAGCTGGCCATGCTTGATTACCAAAGGCTGAAAATAAATTAGTCTGAATAGATGTATAGATATAATATATAGTCATCCCGGAGTAGATAGAATATGGAAATAAGAAGACACACTCTAATATTTTTGACTGTATATATAATATACTATACACATGATCGCTCCAAAACCTTAGCTGATGATTGTAGGAGGTTGTACAGTTTTACTAGCCCTGATATATTGGAGATTGTCATGATCCATTATATGGTATCATGAGGATGTAATTTATCCAACAATATATTGCGGATAAAAAGGTGATATCATAGGGATATAATGGGAGATAGTGGGATAGAAAGGTAATGTAATTGGAATGCAATGGGATGTAGTGGGACGCAATTCGAATATGATGTGTGAGTGAATTACAACGACGTAACTGGCCGATGTCACTCGAAATTGTGGTGAATGTAAGAGTGATTCTCCCAACTTATATTTATTGCCTCAAGAATTAAATTAGTAAATCATTAGAAAGACAGTTGGCCAGATGTTTGGTGATAATGTGAGAGTTAATAACCTCCACTAACCTTCAAAAAGCTACTAAGCTACGTAGCTTTATGGCGGTTGACCCGAGGAGAACTCAACAGCCAGTGAAGAATTGCTTCATCCACAGCTGGATGAAGTGTCATAAACCGACTATTGTAGAAATTACACACTTCAAATGCAAAAACCAATCTGGATCATCAACTTAGTTTTTTTGTCCATTTGGGGATTGTATGGGACTACATTAAGAAGGTGTGTAGATGTCTTTTGTACATAATCAGAGAATATTCAAATGCAGCAAAGGCCTGGGCCTTTACTCGCCATGAAAGTGAAAGTGATGGGATTCGTATTTTTGGGATTAGGAAGCATCTAGTCGCTATACCATCTAAAAGCACCATCTATTGAAAGTATGGATGGTCAAAAAACATGGTTTTTACCATTGTTTTTTCAAGATTTCTTCAGCGACAGGACTTGCGACAAAGTGCTACGAAGCAGGCGTGTCTGCCCAAAGAAGCCCATCCCATTGAACAGCCCTTTTGGATGGTACCAAACCATGGTGTAAATCCTCTATGAAAAACCATGGTAAACACGGGGGGGTGTAAAAAAAATAGGGGGATGGGATTTGCCGGGAGATGCTCATGACGAAGGGGGGTGCTCTCTCTCTCTCTCTCTCTTTTTCTAAGGTTTCTGCAACACAATTGTAACATTTACATACTTGTTATGTTTTCATGGGTCATGGGTTATTGTGGTTACCACATCGAAGCCCTTGTTTGGTTTCAATCCTTTTCAATCGCATTCAACCTGTGGGTGCCACATGCGGTGAACAGAGCAAAAGTTGATGCAATAAAAGTCAAGAACAATCAAAGGGACACACAGATTTTGAGTAATTTATAGAAACTTCACCTGCCAACCTCAGCGCAAATGATGGCAAGTAGAAAATGGGAGTCTTAAAGCATGTTTTCAGTGTGATTTGGTGATTATATGGGGATGGGACGGGATGGGTCAAAACCTATGATTACCAAATTTGGAGAGTAAACATCCATAACCCTATGAATGTCATTAATTGTGACCCATCCTCCAACATAGACCCTGGGAGCTTGTTGGGGCTTGGGTCAACCACTTCCCCCTCTAGACCCTGTGCAGTCCTTCCGGGGATGGTGTAATGAGAGCCCCACAGTTATAAGTTGGTGTCTAAAATCTGCTGTAAACTATAAACTATATAATATACCATAGCCTATCTATAAATGCCATAAATCAACTTGCCTATCTTGGGGGCCCCACATTAGAATTCTTCTAATTTCTCTAGATATGGCCCCATCAAGCTTTGGGCTTTCAGAGCGCTTGAAAACAGCATGGTGCCTAGGGGTGGCTAGTCAAAACTCATCATGGAGCTCAGCCTCAAATAGCAACATTGGACCAGATTAGAAGATATTGACTGGTGGTTTGGAATATTTTTTTATTTTTCTATATATTGGGAATAATCATCCTAACTGACTAATATTTTTCAGAGGGGTTGAAACCACCAACCAGTATTGTATGGATATCCTCTTGGAGAGTATATACACTTCATGTTGGAAGATATCGATAGACAACTAGTCCAGTTGTTTTTCTTGTTTCCCCCAAAGTTGGAAACGTTCACAACGCTGAAGTTGGAGCCCCAGTGACGCAAGCGGTGAGATGGTGCAGAAGTCGAGTCACGCCAGCTGTTTGGCTCGAGTCCAGGCTGTAATGTTTCTGAGAGACAGAGCGAATGAATTTCCAGTGGTTTCCACGAGTCAAGATGAACTTCGAGCTTGCCATGTTAATGCTGTGGACCAACAACAGCTTTTTGAAGAAAGCTTCCTCTACTGATTTTTCATCCATTTGCCAGTTGCTTTGGATTGGTCACTACTTGTAGTAGCCAAGCTCTGAAAAGCGGAGAAGACCCGGTACTTGACATGGCTTCGCGCAAGCGGGCTGAGAACCTTGCGAAATCTGCGCTCGAAAACCACCACGTAGAGGAGCACGTTATCTGTGAGGTGCCTTGGTACCTTGGGGGGTAAAGGCCAGAGATTACTTTCATGGCTACAACGATGGGAATTATCCCCCACATAAGTTGGATTACAAGCCCTATAACTATGGTGAAATATATCCAGTTATAACATGTTATAACTGGAATATACTACGCGTGCTACCGCACTACCAAGATATGAGTTTTTTTTGGGACCTACTGATGAGACCCCAGTGAGTTGCCATGGTCCCGGAACATGGCTTTTGAACATGGGAGTAGGACGGAGTAGGATGGGAGGAGTCCAAAAAATGGGGCTTCCCTAGAACTTCTTAGAACTTCCACGTTTTTTTCGCGGGCTGAAGACCGACACCAAGTCTAGAAGTCGAGGGCAGGTTTTTGGATAATGAGAAGGGTGGGATATCAAGTTTATCAACAATGCGAAGCCGCATCTTAGTGGGTTGATCCTATCAACAGCTGGGTGCTATTACAAATCATAATTGTAAATCATGCGATGCTCAGTTACACACAATAGCAAAGCACGAAATTGGGGATCGCTTGCTGGTGTGAATCCCACATTATATATAGGTTTGTCCCAAAATGGTATGAGTTGAACAGTTTCCGTTTTGACATGGCTGTATTTTTGTGTATCTGTATACCCTATTTCCGGGCAAATCGCATTTTCGTCATTTTATTGGGGGTGTATAGGCTAGGCATAGTACGATGATAATTCATATCACTGCGGTTGGCCGATTGGAGCCGACTTGGCAGTCGGGGTGAAAATGGATTCTAGCCCCCATGCGTGGGGATATGGGGTCTAAGTCACTGTGGTTATATATATATATTATATATATATAATATATATATATATATACGCCCAGGCCGCCTGGTTCGCCGTCGGCGGGGTAATTTTCTTCAGGGCAGCCAAGGTACTCTGTTCTCATCATAGCAGTCTGCAGGACTTGTTCGCACAATTCCTTTGGAACATGCAACCCTGTACACCTGCAGTGCTGTGAACGTAGCATTTACACCCTGAAAACAAAGCGATAACGTAGCATTGAAACCCAGAAAACCGCGCGCGTTGGGACGTTATTACACCCCCCCCAAACCCTTCCCCCCGAACCCCCCCCACCCCCCCCCAAACACAAAAAGATGCATGTCAAGCGACGGCGAACCAGGTGGCCTGAGGGTATAATATATATATATGCTCAACCCCCCCACCAGGGCCTACCTTTTTTTCCTATTTCATTGACTGTTTCATTGCGAGGTCAACAATCTGCTATCTGCTATCTGCCAAAAGAAGCAAAAAAAACACAAATACCATAAAAACCAAAAACAAACGAAAAACAAAAAAACAAAAAAAGCAAAAACAAAAACAAAAAACACAAAAAACCGATGCATTGGAGAGCCTTCTCCCTTCCCCCATCCCAAAGTAGGTCTCCCATTTTTTTTGAGTTTTTTTTTTTCTTTATTATTTTTTTGTTTTTCTGTTTTTTTTAGGATTTCTTTTTTCCTTGGTACCCCTCCCCTTCCAAAACCCAACTCAAAACAAGTCATCCAAAATGTGTATATGTTTATTCTTTCTGGTGTGGGGGAGAGGTGGTGAGCTAAGGAGTTTAAATATATTATATATACCCTAGGGATCCAACCCCCTAACAAACAATGGTGGTTAGTAGAACTTCGTTTGTTTGTTTTGGGGGGGTGCCACAGCAGGACCCCAGCACATGCATAGCTTTTGTTCCCCAAGCAGTGAAACGTCAGCCACGCTTTCTCTTCAATCGCTGAGCCACATGTGTGTTGAACCTGGGATGATAAGCAACAACAGAACCAAACCGTACAAACAACACAGACCCATTACAAAAGGAGGTAACTGCTACCTGCGCATTTCAGACATTGTTTGTGAGCGAAACTTGTGATGACTGCTAATCCAAATTGAAAACTGACAAGTAACCTCTTGATCTTCAAATGCGATGCCCAAATCCTGCAAATCAGTCGGGAACCAAAAACAGTGAACCAACACGCGCTGAATCTAAAGCAGTATCTTGAAAGAATCTTGGTTGCGACTTGCCCTGGCAAACCAAACAGTGATTTTATGGTACCATGGCTATGCATCATGACGGTGGCATTGGTTCATGTGTACTTGGTTGGGTGGGTCGTGCCTGAGTTTTCCACAACGCATAATCCAACTGATTGCCCGGCTGGGGTGAGCTTTCAAGTAGACTCCTTAGCCACTGAGTACCAGTACCGATTGCTTCAAACAGCGCGCAGTAAAAGCAGCTGGTAGACGAGTAGACGAATCCAAAGTACCAAGGGAAATGACAATTAAATTAAGAGAAATAATTGGCACAACAGTTTAGAAACTCGACTGGCACCCACATTTGAACATCATCAGTTGGCCCAATGCAATCTAGTAACCCTTGATCCATGCCATCCCATCCTCATCAACGAATCCATGGAAATGGCGAGGATTGCTTCCTCAGCTTGGGGGGTCGGCTGGCAGGGTCTGTGGTGAGCCACCAGGGTTGCCATGGTTCGGTGAAGCAAACCTTTGCCTAGGCTCTGCGGTCTCGTATGCAGACCAGTAAATGCCACAGGCCCTTAGAAGTAGAGCAGGTGGAAAGTCACATGATGAACCATTAAAGGCTTTTGTTGGATCCCTAGGGTATATAATATATATCCTATATTTGGATATACAATAATTATTATATATATTTTTAATAGATCGATAGATGTATTCATTATCATGGATACATGTCTAGATCGAGAGAGAGATATTCACAATGGTTTGTTTCTTTAAAGTCTGCGACCCAAAGATGTGTTCAAACAAGATCCAGTTCACAAGACGTATTAACTTCCGAACGCCCGCGCAGCACTGTGCCAACGAAGGCACATGACATTTGGGTTTCAAGAACCACTCCTGGATCCCAGCCCTGGCATTGCATGGTCATACTAAGACCTTGACAGACCTGTGGAAACAATCATATGCACTCATTCTTTGATTCTTCATATTACTAGGGAGAATATGGTCACTAACTAGACCCCCTCGCCTCAAGGACATATAGGTGAGAGTCTTGTAGACTTTCAAGAACTCATAGCCTTCATGAAACATAGCTTGGGACTCTTCAGCAGTCCTAAGTTCCGGTTCCATTATGTTGACAACATAACCTACTAAACCTAGTCGAAGCGAAGCATGTGTATCAATGCAGTTCGATGGAAAAATCCAGACAAAACCAACCACAACGAGTTTCAGATAGCGGCCAGCTCGCTCCATCATGCCCAAGAATCTGGACATTCGCCTCCTTGGCAGGACGCCAGGGTTGGGAAGGATCTGATCTGGGCATTTGCAAGGAGTTCTTACACCTGATATCCAGAAAAAATGGTGGACATACTCCAAAAAATAAAGACAACTAATCATCAATTTCAACAATTGTATTTAAGTCATCTTTGAAACGAAATGATTGTATGTTGTCACACCGTTACTTGAACGACATATGTGATATAAGCAGTATATAATATATATGGCAAGTTAACATGAAACACAGTGAGCAATTGAGTAAATAGTACTATTAATTTATGTATTTATGAAATCACATTATCAAATATCACAGGCATGGTTCCAAACCAGCAGTTGTCATGCCAATGTTTGTGCGTTTCGTATTTGCACGTTTGTGTGGCAAAAAAAAAGTCCTGTACAAACTTTGTGATCGAACAAAATTAAAAGAAAATTGGTTTTCATAGTTTATATTGATAACCAAAGTTTGGGATCATAAAGAGCCCATGCATGTAAACACTCCACATTCAGAGATTGCCAGCCAGAGCTTCAAAGCAGCTGCAATCAAATGAAATCGCCCATCGCATTGTGGCAAGCCCTCACAAGTACTTGCCATGTAGACCTCATGGGTCAGCCATTCCAAGACCACACGGCCATTGTAGGCTTTCGCAGTGAAAAGGATGTCCGAGTTCTTCTTGAACAACTTAGTCGGCAAAGTGAATTGGCAACCCTGCCCCAATTCCGATCATGATGCGCAGGTTTCTCTTTTGAAACTGAACCATCTCTGGGAATGCGCAATGCAAAAAAAACGATAGAACCAGTATCAGGTCAGGGCACCATTTTTTCTGTGAAAGGTGGCTGGGAGCATTCGATTTTGTTTGCAGAACACCACTGCTTGAACTTCGCATATCCCCTTGCCAGTTTCACTGAAACTGAAACCTCGTCATGGCCAAACCAGCCGCATCGAAGTAACAAATTCCTGGGCAGCGGTTGGATGGTTCTAAGGTGTTTCTCACTTATACATCGCGTCAGCAGCACACAAAGCAAAAAACAAATCATGTGTGACTTCGAATCATACTGCTGTGTGCGCTGATGTGCTGTAGGCTAGATTCATGCCCGATCCATTGCAAACAAAGAGGAGCCCCAGATGAACCACGTGCATCAGGCACCAGCGAATCATACTTGGGTGAAAGTTGCGAAGTCCAACGAGAGGACCTGGCTGCAGACAAGGATGGATTGAAAACCCACCTCTTGCCAGCCAGACATCACAAAGCATTGAGAAGCAAAACTTTAATTTAGTTACAGCACCAGGAAACACACCCCTGAAGGAGGCATTCGTTCCGCCAAGAATTCGTCACGGGTAAACAGCTGGTCATTCCAGTTGCTAGAATCGAATGACCAATAAAGGTCAGCTGGATCATCTGATTGGGACAAAGCTCTGCACCAATAGCAAATCTTGATTCCATTCCAAGAGCAGTTGTGAAAGCGGAAAGTTCTTTTGTGCCATTGCCAGTCCCCACGGATCTCGGTTATGGCACACCTGAATTTAAAAGGTTGTCCTGCTAGATCTTGCAGGTGCTTCGGCAACTGCTCACCATATGGCCCCTGATCAGGGTGACAGCCATCACACAGGCAGTTTAGGGACCATGTCACCCTTCGTAAAAGGACTTGGATGGTATGATGACGCCAGCATTTCTCCTCAGGAATGACCGTCACCAAGAACCGGGAAGCCCTGACAGTCTTGGGTTTCCAAAGCGGAATGTTGAAGTAAATGCCAATGCAGTTGGTGGTGTCAAACTTGGTGTTCACCCTGGCTGCATCCCCGTAGATGCCCAAAGGGACCGCATCAACAGGCACACCTTGTGCCCAAGGCTCGCCGTACTTGGAGTTGTGCTCCCAATATTCCCTCAAACATGATGATGGAATTCTCAATCCAGCGTATTCAAAGAGGAAGTGTGCAATGGAGTGTGGATCCATTATTGGCCATTCTTCAATCCTGAACTTTTCAAGGCCATCTTCTAGATCCATGTGCTTCACTGGAAGTTTGATGCGTTCAATTGCCTGGGGTGGGCAAACATACACCTCATCGCTCCGGGAAAAAAAGTAAGTTCTTGAATGTACGATATCGTTTTTTTTCAAGAACTGTTATTCTAAGCACACCATGCTTAGTCATACAGGGTTCGAAAACAAAAACAAAAACAACAATTAACATGGTGTTCAGTAGATAAAGCAGAACCACGATAGTTGAACAGTTGTCCATATAAGATTAAAAGGACTTATACACATAGAAGCCCAAGTAGACATTATATGGGAAACATAAGCTAAGTATATTATAAGTATGGCCCGCAAGATGGATGGTGAAATTTGAGATCCTGTATTTTATATCGACCCTTTCACTGATCGTTATCTATGCGAACAAACTGCAGTATAGGTTTTATTTGAGAAAAACATTATAATATATGATATTGAAATTGGTCTCACCGAACATCAAAACAGTATTGGTTACCAAGTCACTGGCCCATCTTTGAAGTTTCTCCACCAATCCCTGGAATTGTTCCGGCCAGACATTCTACCCAGTTTCTTGGTCATACCATGCACGATGTGGCCATCTGAATCCTGGCACCGGGGTTTGCCTTTGATAATGGCTATTACGGGAATCCTGTAACCAATTCTAAACAAACACTGGTTCGTGAACATGTCTTTGCACCATGATTACCTGAGTACTATCACCATAATGTTAAAGATGTGTTCAGGTTTAATATGTTTATATGGGCATCAGTCACTTCAAAATTCAACATGGGGTGAATTGATGATTGTTGTTTGTTCGACATGGGGTGTTGACAAGGTTTTAAATCCACAGTTAATTTTATCGGTTGTTTTTGATTTATATGTTGATTTGGTACTGACTATACATGCACATGCATACATAGTGAACCATGGATAGATGATAACTAGAATGTACTATATGAAAACGATATAATATATTAGATAAATAAAATTAATATTATATGTAATATCATTAATAGTTTATTGGTTGGTGGTTACATCCCTTGGGTGTGGTATACAACTATTATAATATATATATATATATCATATATAAAATATATTAATTATATATCATAAATATAATTATAATATTATAATATTATTTATATAATAATTATATTATATAAAATAATAATATAATATATAAATAAATATATATATATATATATATATATTATATATAATATTAATATATTATATTATAATAATATAATTTAATATTTATTATAATATGCATATTATATATATATTATATATGAAATATATCATCAATATATAAATAAATATTATATATATATCATATTTTTTTGTGTAGAATGTATATTGATCATACTACCACTGCGTTGCTAGAACACTAGTTCATACGTTAATTAATCATATCATGCAATATGTGTTTTAAAAACTGCACATTGGCATGTTTTACATAATTATGCAATAATAACTTATATATATATATTAATACGTACATTATATATATTATAATATATACACACTGTATTATATATTAATTATAACATATAATATAAGACTCACACAATTCCACCCACACAGGGTTCCTCGCTCACCCTTCTGGCAAGGAGCATGGGCGTGAGCTTTCAAAGCCTTCATCTCCTTGCCAACGCTGGATCCCTCAGCAGGACAACGGCAGTGGTTTGTACCAACCGGTTGGTAGTGGGTATGGGGGCTAATGAGGCATGGTTTCATTAATTAATATAATGATAAAGAAATAAGGTCTCCTCATAATTTTTTGGTTTAACACTCATCATCGAAAATGGGGAATAGAACATGTATTTTTATGTTGTGTGTCAGGTATTGATTCAAACACAAATACCATGTGTGTTGTCTTGTTTGAAACATTGACTGGAAATTTGGGTTTACATTGTTTCTTTTAAGGTATCCTTAATTTTGACAGCAGGCCATCCCACCTCTCTAACCAAGGGACACCACCACTGACTTCATGTATGGCATTTTCAAGCATCGCCGATACACCAGCATCATCAACACCTGCGTGGGGGCGAAGTCATAAGATTACACCAACCATGATTTAGTGAAGGGTTGTATATAAATTTTCAATAGCTCAAATCGATCCACTAAGTGTACCATGTTTTTTGGTTGGTGTCACAACCCGCATTGTTTTGGGGGTTGGTCACTCGCAATTTCCCAAAAACAGCTCAAAGACTGTGCAATGTTCGGTTGCTGCGGTCTCACATTTTCCAACCCTGGTGATGTCGCCTTCCAACATGAAATTATCGGATCTCCAAAGTATTGTGTTGTAAGCACAACATATTTGCCATGCCACACCTGCCTGCTTGACTCCCTGGGAGGTCTCCCACCAAACCCCAACAACAAAACAACAATATTTTTACACTTGATCGGTATAGACGTGATCAAGTTCATACGGAATTGGATCTGTGCAGGGAACCTGAAACTATAAGATTGTAATCAGATTGTTTACATTTGGTGGACCTCTGTTGTAGTTGTTTTATTTACAATGACAAGATTGTAGAATAGAACTCATTTATGTTTGGTGAACCTCCACATGTTGCAAGCCTAAGCAAGTACAGCCAACGAACGATCAAAATACCAGGTAATCAACCCAGTAGTTTCAACGGTCACTTCAGATTTGACCGGGTCAAAAAGTCCTTGAATTGGGCTTCATGTTGATCACTGTCCTTGATGAGTACCTCCAGACCGTTCACCTAAGTTGCAAAGCAATAGTTTGAACTAATGGCCTCATGCACGTGCATGCATGTTGTATATATCATGGAATGACTCATGGAATGCGTAATTTTTAAGATTATGCTTTTAGCTTCTCCATGCAATCATGAAGGGTATGTGGGCCAACACAATACTAAGCAAGCCCAGACATACGGTAAGCCAAGTTACGTCAAGATTGTCAATTTGATCTTGGAGGTCATCACGGATCTTGAGCAACTTCTTCTTGAAATGCACCAGCTCGCCCTCAATCGCTGCTCGCAACGCCTGAGGCCTGACAAGGGCAAAGCTGCAATGGCATCTCAGGAGTTTTGGTTGGTGGGGTGGCTGGTTAAAGATCCTGAGGCATGTTTGCATTTGTATTACGGGGTCTATTATAATAAAAAAAAATAGCGTTCTTTTATAGTTTATTTTATTTGCATGGTGACAGGTTTGATTGAAAGCCTGCAACAAGCTGTGTATGGGACATTATATGTGAACATGGATTGTGATTATTTTCGTTCATGAACGAAAATAAACACAATCCATGTACTTGATTGAACTGCTTAGATGAAAGAGAATTCTCATAGGATACTTGAGTGTTATGGTGGTGTTCATTCTTTAAATATTTGGGTTGCATCGTCTGAAAATTGTTAATGGCTTTGCCCCTATCACCTTTTTTTACCGATATGGAAGCCATGAAAATGAGTATGGATTCACATCAAATGCATGAAATATGATTGACATACCTGCTTTTTTGGAAACACCCACATGCCAAAACAGCCCACATTGTCACAATTCACATTGGGCACCTTGGGAAAAAGTATATGCTGATATTACCCATTGTTGACTATGTTCCTTTGATTTGGATGAAGTCTTACCCAATAGTGACCATAATGTTCCTCATAAGGAATGTTAATCTGTTGATCTGTGAATCTAGACTCTGAATCTATTGTTGATCGACATTCACCAACTGTGTAAGTAAGGACTGGGTTGATCAAAAAAATGCCGGTAAACCAGGTCATTGTGGCTTGGTTTCTTTTGCGGGGTTCATCATACAGTACCCCACGAGGCATAATCACGTGACAGCAACATGCATGTAATGTTGGTGTACTGGACGTTTTCCAGGTGAGTTAGAAATTAATAATAAAATCAATGGACAATCAATGGAACTTTGGCTTTGACATGGACTCCATCCTTAAGACCCAAAGGGAACCCACTGAACCTGGCGCAGTGCCAGAACCCCAGAACAAGTCACCTTCTTTGCATGTATTGTTTGCTGATTCCAAATCATTTCAGGCATATTTCCAACAAGAAAAAAATAACATCCCATTGCAACCATAAGGACTCATTTATTTGCCAAATCCATATGCCGGGGCTCTTAAGTTAGTCATTGTATATCATACATCAAGCTTTTATACCACCAGATGAGCTAGTGGAGGATTATGGACAAAAACCACCATGGTTTGTTGATACCAAATCACAAATGATTTGCTTGTACCAGAAACAACTACCTCGTCAGAAGTATCAACCAAGCAGATGATTCCACTGCTAATAATATATAATATATATAATTTATATATTATATAATAGATCAAATATATTTTTAATATTATATATTATATAATATATTATATTAATAAATATAATATATACAATATAATATCTTATATTATTATTATAATTAATTAATTAATATAATATAATAAATTTACATAATATATTATAATATATATATATATATATTATAATTTTGTTATAAAATATATTATTTATATAATATATTATTTATATAATATATATAATATTTATTATTTAATTATAAAATACAATTATTATTAAATATAATTAATTTTATTATAATATATATATATAATATAATATAATATTATATAATATATATTATAAATTTAATATAATATTATATAATTGATGTATCATGTTCCTCGATCTATGCAATCTATTCCCAATTTGTTGCCACAACATTGCAACGCCGAGGCCCCCAGCATTTGGGCAACCATCTTTTCCTTCTTGCAGGCATGAGAGATCTTGTCGTTGACTCGGCTCATAGCCTGCGTGGCAATAACCCAACAGAAATTCAGAACAAATAGTAAAAAATCCTGGGGGTCAAACATGATATGCTGACATTCTTCAACATATACATGGCTGTCATTCTGATGACCATAGGTGTCAGTCCTAAAGATAAAAATGATCACCAATAAAAACAACAAGTCAAAATCAGTAAATTGCATGGGTAAATCAAGGCCGAGTCTCACAAGAGTAAAGGTAGACAACAACCCCATCAGAGCCCAGGGAGGTGATATAGATCTGAATTAAGTGTCTTTTTACAAAAGTTATATATCCCAAATAGGATACTGCAGCCAGGGTGGCAAACGGAAATAATTGTGATTGTCAATGGGGGGTACTTGGTCCAGTCTGGCCTTCTTGGCTTTTCCCAGCAGTTCCTTTTCTGCCTTCTCCTGCTCTCTGACTTTGTCCTTGTCACGCTTCTCCTGTTCTTTCTGCAAGCGTTTTTCCTTCTTTTCCTTCGTTTCTTTCTTCGCCTTCTTGCCCTTAGATTTCTTCTTGCTTTTCTTCTTTTCCTACCAAAATTTTGTCATCACCAGAGCACTCACTACCCCAAAGTCAGATTTGATCTATCAATTACCACATGTGGGTGAGACTGAAAACCTGGTCATAGTGTTGCTGGGATGGGACTGTTCACACACTAACAGCTTGTTGAGATTCATTCAGATTGATGAAACCTGTTGGATGGATACATCAAATTGAAACGCTGTATATATACATGCGCTACCTGACATTCAAGTCAAGTATGTGATTGGTACAAATTGTTTCTTACAGTAACCTGACCGGCCTCAGACGATGAGGAAGCAACGCTGACGGCGGAAGACCCACCACTTGACTTTGAGCGTTTCTTGCCCCTCTTCTTGTCCTTTTTGTCAGAACGCCCTCTGTTTCCCACCTCCTCGCTGTCGCTGTCAGCATCCACCGATTCGAAAATCTCTTCCAGCACCTTGTCTGAGGACTCCGAGATTCCCTCGGAGTCCCAGACCAAGTAAAGCCGCATTGCCTGCAAGTAGTATTGGAAACTTGCAGGATAGTCCAAGGGGGAAATCGAACAGTTCTAATCGTCAGATTCATAATATGTATGATACATTGATACGTGTGAAAAATAAAATACAACCAACATGATCATATATTATATATATATAAGACAATATATATTAATTTATATTGTAACGTAATATATCATGCATGCATCCATGCAAGCATATTATTATTGTTATTATTAGTTTTGCATGGTGTATGCATGATGCACATTGGGTGGTCAGGGGTTCCAGGATAAGCAACTGGGAAGTTCAAATCGAAAAAAAATACTGCAGACCAAAACATGATCCAAACATGACAGCAATAAATGTAAGAGTGAACACCGAACACTAAAGTCATCTGAATTTGTCAGTTAGAAGTCATGTTTGGAAATTGTGGTTTTGAACATATTCACATAGAATCTATTTTAAAACCGAACAGTCATAACCCACCACCAAAAAATCCAAAAATGGTCCGGCCTCGTTCTGCGGGCAATCTGGGTGTGGCTTCGTATGACTTTCGTACAACTCAGCGTCCGTTAACTTTGTGTTGCAGATGTCATCTGCGATTTCCTCTGAATCATACTTTTTCACCAACTGCGAACGGGTGAGCCACACCCTGGCTCCGTGGGTGCGCTCCATCTTCTTCAAAGTCATGTGTTGGTACAGTTTCGATTCCTTCCAGTTTCCCTTTGATGACATCCACTCTTCCATCAAAACCTGGAGCTTCGAAGAGCCTCAGCCAGGGAACAGCATTGCAACGACACCACAGAATGTGTAACATATCCTCGACCTAGATGAAATGATGGTGACACTATATCATAAAGCAATTGTCTTGTTCCAGGCATCAACAGGTAAATTAATTAATGATGATTACATGCAAAATATATTTTGGATGTATTGTTGCTGTATTTTATTGAAATCAGGTCCCCAGGGCCCACATTACTAAAGAAATTTCATGACCATTTCCTACCAGTCCAAAACAACACAATATATCAATTATATTACTACATAATAATATTATTAATATAAATTAATAGTTTTTCTTTTCCGGGCAGGGAAACCAATCCACTCTTGTACATTGGCAGTCACTAAACATTATTACACGATTATAAGTGAGCTGTCTCGCGGGAGGCTGACACTGCCTGAACAAGTGCAACCCAGTGACAGTACTTGGCAGCCTTGTGCGCCTTCTGGATCTCTGGAGGCGAGTGGTCTTAGTGGGGGCCGATCATGTGGCCGTTTGTGGTTCGATTCAAACAGTGAATCATTTGACATGTAGAGCGTGGCTAAGCAATAGTCAAAATCCTACATCTTTACTAGACAAACTCCAAAACAGTATCAAACCAAAGAAACCACCGTTCTTATATTTCATAGGTTTGAAATGGTTATGGTTTCGAAATTTAACATCATGATCAGGCAGCCACCATTTGAACACACGGAAAGCAAATGAGCCATACCTGAGAACATGTACAATGTATTACAGTGTGTTTGTTGAGATCGAGATATACACACAACAAGTTTTAAACCAAATTGCTACATATCATATGAATGTCATATTGGTCAACAAATTTTATATCATATGAAGTAAAGGGCATAATCCAATCGTACAGCTTAAACGACGAAGCCATATTATTGAGGCACAGCTGTCGGACCCACCTACATGTGCGCACATGTACAACACAACATGCAATGTGGTTGCACGGAGGACCCATGATCATTCAATAGAATAATTCCAATATTAAATGCATTAAATATTATATATAATAATATAATATATATAATAATATTATATATAGTATATAAATAAAATTAATTGATTGATATAATTTATTTGTAATATTATTATTATAGTGTACTTATTAATATTATCTATAATGCATATATTTGAATTACAATATAATATAATTAGTATATATCGATAGACATAATTCATATAAACACAAACATTCATGCATGCATTTATTCACACATTACGCGAAAATGCTACGTGTGAAATATAAAACATAATCTCATGATTTTTGTACAATGTTGCTCCCTGAAGTACACTCTTTCATGAGGAAGCAAGCACATGCGCTATAACCGTTTCATTGGCTTGGCCTACTATCATTGAACCAATGAACCAGAGCTGGGCTGGACGGTTGATCAGGCATATCACACAGTGACACAATATGAAAGATATTATTAGAGAAAGCACCACCAGTCTAAACATGTTGTTGAACAACCAACCAGTAAAGAACCAAAGATATGAGATACCAAGTCATGCAACCTAGGCACTCATGATGTGCCGGGAGAAGCGCATAAATCGGGCATGGTTTGCCTTTTCTTGCGGCGTTTTTTCTCGACGTCTTTTTGGAACCACAGCCTCCACAGCACCAGGTTGTGTGTTACCATCCCCATTCCCTTGCGGGGCAGCTGGTGTGTCAGCTGGTGTGGCAGCTGGTGTGGCAGCTGGTGTGGCAGCTGGTGTGGCAGCTGGTGTTCCAGCTGGCTGGGCACCTGGTTGGGCAGCTGGTGTGGCAGCCGGAGCTGGCGGTAACGGCGATGTTGGCAGTTGCTGATGTGTTTCTGGTCGCCTCAAGTTTTCATGTTCAGCGTTTGCCTGCTGGTGTTGCCTGGTCGCGGTAGGAGGCCCAGGTGTGTCGGGTGCTTCGTCAGCTTGCTGCTGCTTCACTGCATCAGTAGCTCTCTTGCATGGTGCTGATTTGGCAGCAGTGGGCTTTGGGGCTGCTGGCGCTGGTGGGCTGGTAGAAGGTGCTGCCACTGGTGGGCTGGTAGAAGGTGCTGCATGGGCGGAAGGGCTGTAGTATTGTGTTGCAACACTGGGCAGTCTGTCACCTCCAACCTCAACCTTGCACTGCGATGGTAGGGCCGAGGCCTGGCTTGGGACCCCTTCACCACCTCCCTGGTTGTGCCCAGTCAGGTTGTCATGTTGTTCTGCTTTCCCGTTCATGCTGCCCTGGGCTTCCTTCTCTCTGAGTTTCTTTGCTTTTTTTTCAGCTTTGCGAACTTTCCTGCTGGGTTTGGGCACTGATACCTTTTCTTTAGAGCTGGGGTCCACTGCATCTGGCTCAGCAGTGAAAACCCTGCGGATCTTGGATGGGGGCGTATGGCATGAGGTTTCCAAAGCATGCTCCAACTGAGAGTCTGATGCTGGGACTGTGGTGGCTTGGCTGTCAGATTCTCCTGCGCACTTAAACGCTCGCAAAGATGGTTAGGGGGGTGTCAGAGCTACATGGAAAGTATCTGCGCTGGTCTGAACAAGCACTATTATTTAAGTTTATGGATTTGCACGTGCTACTTGAGGTGGTGATTATTAATTGAGCTGCATGTGTGTCTCTAGCTAGTATATGAAAGATATGTGTAGCAACGATTAACTAGGTCACAGGTGTCATGTCCATACAGGACCCTTCTCAAGTTACACAACCAAGGGTTTTAATATGATCGTAGTAACTGGTGGAAAAATCAAGAGGATACTGGAGGGGGATAAATCAAAATGATGCAATTTATCAGCCAATATAGGTGACAACTGGGCTCATGGTTTGTGCCAACATAGAATCTTGCAATATATGTTCTTATTGACCAGAATGCACCAAGCACATGGCTAAAGTTTATTTGGGATCATATGGACAAAAAAGAAAACTTACAATGAGAATTTGGATGTGCATATACACATGCAACAAGATCCATATACAATAGAACATCATTATATAATATATTATATATACAACGTAGTGTACAATTTAGGATAATATCTGGGCGAATACAGGGCTTCTATTTGGGAGAGACATGATGCCGGGAAACACCCAACCTTCTGCAGGCCGTGGCATCACACGTGCTTCTGGACCAGGCGGCACCGGCTTGGCAGCAAGCTGTGTTGACAACCTGGTCGGGGAGTGTAGGACACACACACAATAGAATCGTTGGAAGACCATTTCGGGATATAAGCTACAAAAAATGATCATATTATATTAGTTTGTTATAATAATAATATAATTATTATTCATGGTTTATACTACTAGTTTATAAAATATAATATTTTATAATTTTAATATTATGATATAATAAGAATACATATAAATATAGGGTATTATTATAATTATTATATATTTTATTATAACGTAATAATTATATTATTAGTTTTGCATGGCTGATGCATACGCTTCGAAGGCAACATTAAGAATCCTGTTGATTTGTTCTATGGTGTATGATGCCAGTCATGCTGTTATGAAACCCAAAGAAACATGTTGGATATTATCGGTCTACGTAGTTTTCACAAATGAAATGTTGGTCATCGTAACATCAAAACCGAGTGACCTGAAATACATGTACTAGAATGACTGGAGGCATGTAGTACAAGGGCAATTGACAAAAGACAATTGATAAGTGCTAAGTAGATTGAAACACCTGAAATAAACATGGTAACATGTCAAAGAATTTGTAAAGGACATGAATATCATAATCTATATTATATAAGATATACTCTATAGTATTATATTATAATTAATATAAATTTATAATATTTATAATATATATTTTAAATTTTAATTTATAAATATTGTAATACAATATAATAATAATAATAATATATTTTTAATTTAATAAATATATATTATATATATATATATAATATATATTATATTATATATTATATATTACACGCATATATATCACAATTTATTGTGAATTTTATATAGTATTATTATTGGTATTATTATCAATATAATGTTGATTGATACCAATCACATCACAGTATACTACAGTACATTCGACAAGAACCACAGTCAGCAGTAGACGTACATGACCTGAACCGATCATGGACCCAACCCAAAATTTCACATGAATGATTGGACAAATACGATCATTCAATATAAATTAGCACGAACCGAGTGTAAACGATGCATGATGCACCACATAAACACAGCTCCAGCATGTCATGGTGTTGAAGTGCATGCATGTTATACCATATGTATAATACAATGCAAAATATATATCATGTATGTTTTAGCATGTATTTGATCCTGCATAATGTATTTTTTGTGTGCATGGCAACATCATGGTGACATGGTGTATTCCCAATATGAGATATGTAACATAGCAGAACCCCACGGCAGCATCTGCGGAGGTAGATCAACATTAAGCAGCCGTTCCATGCTAGTAGTAGCGGCATTTAGCTCGGCGTGCCTTTGTGCACGGAGCGCCGCTGCTTCCAGCGCACGACGTGCCACATCAGCCATGATACCCAGACTGTCAAACCTACACTACCCTTCACCAAAGACTTTGATCCATAAAGTTGTGAATGGATGGATTTTCCAATTCAGCAACCAAAACGAGAGTGGTGTACATACATGTGCAGAATGACCACAACATGGAGTTTATCACCAATTCATGGCACAAACATGTTTTGCCATGGTTTGCTATGTTTTGCCCCCAAAACGTGTTTGTGGTACCATCTGAAAAAGTGGAATTTTTGGGGTTATGTCGTTCACGGTTTTTAATGGTGGTTCACGGCATTTAATGGGGGTTCACGGAAGTTTCACGCACGTTTCACGCTGTTTCACGCTACCCCCCCCGCCCCACATTTTTTGGGGTCTCTGAATCTACTGCAAGGTGCAAGTTGCTAGCTAATGAGCCGCAATGTTTTCTTTTGATTGACGCTGCTAGGTGACACATAGGTCACGTCAACATTAATTTGACAGTGTTCCGAAGCAGGTTCATTCAAACAACATTCATTTGGTTTTTGCAAAACAAAGTGGGAATTCATGGTAACTATCAATTCTTCCTGCCAAAAACACATGCACTGTCTCTATTAGATTCCCTCCACTGTGTTGCAACCCAATGTGTAATTATGCAACACCGGGCCCGGGTTAATTTAGATTGTGTAAATATTATCTAAGCCATCACTCAGCAACGGGGTGTAAGCACCAGTTGCTCGCTCCTGCTTCAGGAAGTCAGAGATGGGTGCTAGCATTGCATGGCGCCAGCGGTAGGGCGCCTGGCAACGGTGAGGATGGGTTCGGAGATGTGTAAGCCATAGGATGTGTATCCCAAAGTAATGGGTGCAAATTTATAATGATGGCATCATGCTACGGATAGCTCAAACCAACAAATATTTTGGGTTTCCAAATTGCAAACAAAATCTTTAATCTGAATTCATGGAAGTGGTGGAAGTCCAGTTTGTTCACTTCACTAATTACTGGTGAACGTAGGAATCTATATTAGGGATAAATAAATGACAGCTAGCATGCTAGCAAAATAATATGAAGAACACGGGCAAGTAGCATTGAAGTAAATTTACTAGCTACAATATCTCTCAATACTTGTGTTCCAAGTCTTCGTTTGGAGCATTCATTCAAAGAATAGCACTTTGGAGTTATCATTTCAGTTGGTACAGTATGTTGTTTATCATACCTTGACCTGAAGATATCTTAATTGATAAGATTCACTCGGAAAATTGATCAAGGGTGATTTTAGGGAAGTACGTATTTCTACCATAAGTAGAGTTCATCCAGAATATGCCAACATGGTAGGAAAGCACGACCAAAATGTTAAAGCACTGCAGGGTTCATAAATTTATTGCATATATATATTATATATATATGGCTTGAGGCTTTTAGCCGTCAACTACTTTATTTTGCCATGTGGGCAGTATATGTACTACATGGCTTGATTACTAAGTGTGCATGTGTCAATTGGGACCGGTAGCCACCCACAAGACTAGAAAGGAGATACTGCGCAGCTTTATGACCAATAGTCAACACATGTAATACCATGCAGGGCCCACTACATGATTGTTTTTCATGTGCATTATAAAATATATTAGATCTATATAATATAATAATATAAAATAATACATGCATATATTATATATGCATATTAATATTACTAATATTATTATTTATATTTATATTATTATTATTATAATATTATATATAATATATAGTATATTATTATATATATTATTGTAATCATTATAATATATTTGCTATACATAATATGTGCATGTGTATATATGATATTAATAATGATTCGATATAATATATAACAAATTACACATACAGATTGGTGTCCAGGCTGTTTTTCCACACGCGTGTCTTTCCAAGACCTGCTGCGCCCCATGCCATTCAGCCTTGAGCTGCTGCGGTTGTTTGACGCCAGGCTGCAAAGGAGGAGTCACAATGCCACCAGCTCGTTCCTGAGACATGGGCCGGATTGGAAGGCAGGGATGAGAATAATAATTGTTTAAGATATAAAACAAATTTGAATCATTGTCAGTTAAGAAGATATTGCCAAAGCTCCGTCGTGTGAAGTTTGAAGATATGCTTGGCAAAGCCTTTTGGGTATTCAGCCGAGCCCTTCATAGCAGGCCCCCCCTGCCTTAGTTTTTCTGATGAATGCAGTGTGTTAGTCCAACCGGCCAACTGATGTATCATCAAAGCACTTTTGAATGAAGAAAGTCATTCCACCATCGTGTCACAAATAGAGAAATAACATGTTTGGTCACACAATACAATGCATGTCATAAAAAACATATCTGCCATCAAAAAAGTAAATAGTATTCATTCACACATGCATGCATGTACAACATATTATATAACATACGTACTTCGACTTGAAAATCAGGCTGTCAAGAATGATCACTGGGTTTCAGCACAGCAGAAACTATAAAGGACTTGTTATACTCGATCAATGTAAAGTAACAGGAAAGTTGCAGTCATGATACACTGTCTTACGTCCTCGCTTGTTGATCCTCTTGATAACCATGGCATTCTTTCGGTTCTCCTTTGCCTTTGCAATGCGTGCCTTGTCCCTCTTCCCCAGCTTGCGCTGCAGTTTCGGAATCCATGCCCTCGGCCGTGTGCGATTGAGGTGACAAGTTGTGGGGATGTTGTCTCTGAGGACTAGGCGCGCTCCCGAAGAGAAGAGTGGGCTTGTTGAACATGGCCCCATAAGCTCCCATTGGACTCAGCAAAAAGGGTCAATAATTTGATTAAGGAACATGTTGCTGGTTTCATATCAACATGACAATGTCCAACATGAGCGATCAGATGAGCACGATGATCACTATTAACGACCCCGATAAGGTATTTGTTTATATAATTTCTAGATTAATAAGAAATATTATCCATATATATGACGGTAAGATTAGCCCTGTACTAAAGCAGTTGGGCTCTGGTCTTGATTGAGAATATTTATTTAAATAATTGGCAACAGATAACGCCAACCTACCAATATCTGATCTAGATTACGTTGTCGATCTAGGAGAGTTGTTATGCATAAGAGGAGTTTGAAAAAACCTTGGACACTGAGCAGCGGGCAAGCTGACTGACTCCCACGGTGATGGTCGAATGGCGAGGGCTGCAAACTTGAAGTATGCCAAAAAAGGCATTAGGCTGGATCGTGGTTGCTCGGTCAGCCACGAACATCCACGGGCAATTGCGATCAAACCCAGCAGGATCCAACGACAAGTAATCCTCGGTGGAATGAAGTCATGCAGGATGGTGTATGGATGTATGGTGATATTAATTTGCAGTATATCAACAAAAAACAAATTCAATAACTGCATGCATATACCCTAGCTAGTCAGTCGACTGTTTGTTTCAGACTACTACGAAACACCTAGTGTGCACTAGCTGATTCAAAACCCCAAAGTGTTGAATCATACCGCAGTAGATTGAACCAAACTGAATCCCAGTACTGACATAAATAGCCTGTATGCAATTGTTTGAGCCATGATACTGGTTCGACAAGCGGACGTATTCACGACTGCTGTCACCCAGAATTCGGACCTTTGATCTTTTGCTGGTGGCTCGGTTGATCCAAACCCAGCTGCTACAGGGCGGACCGCCCACCAGCAAGCCTCCAGGTTTGAGCTGCAACGTCATCTTCAACGCATTCATCCAGCCAGTCCTGGGCCAGGTGGCTGCAAGCATTGGTGCATTATGTTTGGGGATTGGCCAGGGGTCCACAAGCGCAACCTGCCAAAATTGATCGTTATATCGATGATCATTGTAAAATGTTTTCTGAGTTTTCTGAGTGTTACATTGTTGGTTCAAATCAGTTATGTAATGCACATTGCAGATCACAATTCATGGGATTTGTGAACTGCATTTTGTTTTAAAGATGTACTGGATATATATATATGATAGAATTAATTAATATTATTTTTGTTATTAGTACATGATAAAAAATATTACATTAAAATAATACATTATAAAACATATATTAATATTATAAAATGCAAATATTATTATATTATATAATATTAAAGTGTGATATTAATAATATTTATGTTTTGTTTATATAATATTATATATATATTCTTAAAATAATTATTATAATTCTTATATTAAATATATTATGCAAATGCTTTTGTTCAATGCTGGATCCCCAGACATACCAACCATGCACAAACCAGCATGAAACAGTTTTGTGGAAATAAAGATAAGAGATGATAAGAGTCATTGTTTCATATGTTGGTTGTCATCGTCAGGCTCCAAAAAGAAAACATAGTAGCTTCAAGTGTAGTGTAGCGATGGGGCATGAGCTAATACTACATAGATCCCATATCACAGGACGAGTTCAGGAAATCCAAATCGAACAAATGTTGGACATAGGAATATGGGTTTGCTGAGTGGCATGGACTTGCCCCAGTGGTCGTGTATTGTGTATGTTATAACCTTCATTTGAAGTATGTTGACAAGGACGCCGGGCCAACCCCCATGTGTGATCAATATATGCAAGGTTTTGATGTTAGGAATCCAGAATCTAAAGCTCACCATATTCTCACCAGAAATAATTGGGACCCGGGCAAGCTGAGAATGTCTCCACTTTCCCCATCATTGATATCGAAGCGCCCCCTCGGTGAAGACTACTTTGATGTCCCACCCAACCATACTGTGTCACATGATGTCTGATTTTACTAGTTTGGATTTTTCAGATTACCATGCGGTTCAGACACAAATACAATCAGTCGACTTACAAATGTAGAAGCAACTTTTGGGCTCCAGACGCTCGCAATCCTTGCTCACCTGGGATGCCCGGCTAGACCAACCCCAGTACGACCAAACAAATCAAAAAACAAGAATGTATTTCAAGTTCCATGGCACATACATGTGCATACCATATCTTGCATCCATGCATGCTCGCATCTTAAGATATAAGTTTTCCGGAACTGGATTACAGAGACACAGGACTCGAAATCACTTGCCTATGCCTATATCAAACATCAACATGGAAGAATCAAATTCTTACACAACCAATTTATTTTGGGATCACTTGCTGACTGAAAATGATACAGGTATATGGAAACCACAATGATAGATAACAACTACAAGAGCAAATATAACCACATAGCTGAACTAGAAGTCAAAAACATATATTATATTATATATATATGCATGTTATATATTATACAATATATTTAAATTAATATTACATGTAATTCTCAACCAAGCAGGTAAGAGGCTGCAGTCTTGGGGGCCCCACTGTAGTAGGTGGATATAGCAGCGGCACCGCAGAAAGCATCCACAACGTCCAGGGCCTTGGGGCTGGGCTGGCGATTAACTTTCACAATATATATTATATTGCACAGAAAACGAAATTCACATTTCATTATAATATATTGTGGATGCTGAATACACTTCACATATGTTATCTAAGTCTGGCTCATAAACCAAAACATTGAGATCATACGTTACTTAGATATCATCAGGACAAAAACAAAGATATATAATATACTAAATATATTATATTATATTATAATATATATAATTATATAAATTAATATATATTATATATTATAGATCATTATAATCGTGGTATAATTCTATGATGGACATAATGTAGGTCCCCAACCCGATGAGAATCCTCAAGGGGTGCAGTCTGGGCGATATAGTCCAGGAGGTGGATCCTGAGCTGTGGGAAAAATTGGGATGATACCCAAAAGATCTCATGGCCAATGTACAGTCCAAGCTGTCTAACACTCGATAAAAAACACAAGCGAAAATCAAACATTGGTTATTTTCACTCACAGTTGATCCAGGAAACAAGATGATCGGGACTGACCACAATAACAGTTGGTTCGATGCCCTTCTTGATAACGCCAATGGCGAGGAAGTCCATGTTGGACGCACACGTGGAGCCATGACAGCCCTGCACTGAGGCTTGTGACTCTATGTTTCTGAGCCGTTTGCCTGGCCGCAGGTGTTCAGGTTGGCAGTTCATGATGGGCTCAACATGTTTAATTCATATTAATCAGACCTAATATTTTCAAGTAAGTTCACTGCACAAGAACTGCCAAAAATGCCCAGTCATCCTAATCAAAAAAAACAACAAGCAATAGACACCGGCAGTTCATTGATTAACAATATCTACAGGCTCTTATTTTTGCGATCTCAGAATCGCATCTTGAGCTCCACAGCCCCCAGGATGTGGTCACATCAAATCATTCTTGTTTGAGTCTAATGGTCAAATCTAAAGAGACCCCGCTGGATGCCACCCTGGACAGCTGTCCACTGGAGCCCAATGATCAATGTAAATCTTCCAAATCACGCATGTTTTTGGCATGTACCTTGGATTGTTCAAATTTAATACAATTCAATGCATACAATCATCATATATATCATGAATTTTTAAATGACAATCCTTGTACATGCACGAAGCACCATAGAAAGACGGAGACCAGTAAGATACCATCACCATTACCAGTGGCCAGTCTAGGTCCGGGGGCCGGAACTGCTTCCGGGGTCAACCGCACACACACACACACCCACACACCCCACTAAAGTGCATGGCATGACTTAGCGCATGAGGATTTCCCACAAATGTGTAACCAAGCAATTACGAGATAGAATTATGGTTTTCTCATATATTTAATATATTATATAATATAATATGTTCCCTACATGCATGCATGCATGCATGCATGCATGCATGCATGTACGACTTGCTTGACAAATATTTCACCCAATGCGCTAGCACCACCATACAATGTTGGAGTTCCATTCCAAAATTTTACAGTGATCATGTCATCACTGCCACGGATCAAGTAAATCCTAAGGGCTCACTCGGGCACTCACGGTTCAGAGTCGCCGATCTTGTATGGCTGAATCCATGCGGCCACCATTTTGGCCAGCTCCCACCTCAGTAACAAACATAATTCAATGATGAAAACAAACTGGTGACACTACAGAACTGAATAGACAGGATTGTTGACTACCCCCCAAGCCAAGAGTAGGATTGGTTTATTTTTATACATTCTGATGGCAAGTAGACCATCCATCTCATGAAGGTTGAATCACTCTTTAATTGCCGTATTTGGTTCATCCACTTGTTCTTACATTTTACAATATGCCCGGTTTAATATGTTGCGAACCAAAAAATCAAAACATTCAGATGTTACCGACTGAAAATCATGACTGCAGTAACATGTATTTAGTGCATGTGTGTTTGCAGTTTTCTGATGCAGTAATGTCAAAGATGTGCGGCTCCAGATTGCACAGTATTTGGGCTTCCTGCGTTTGTGCTGGTCCACCACGCTTAGCCCAGCTTAGGCTGACGCCACGTTGCTGGTTGACCTGAAGACAACCCAGATGTCAGCTGGTTGAATGTTGATACTGTTCAATCATTTATTGAAAAATGCTTTACCTATGGAGTATGCTGAATCTGAAATCAACTCACACATCATAGATATGTGCATATGCATATATGTCTTGCATGCGCTTGTGAGAAGAACAGTATGTTTGTTGAAGGTTTTGATATTGAATTGGTATCACCCAAAAATGCAATTGGGTAATATAGTTAATTGATACATCATAGAAATCATAAAGAGCAAGCCTGCAGGTCTTTGATTTCTGTGGCTTCTGTGACTGTCTTCAAAGTTTCGTCTTTGACATCCTTGACGTAGAATGCAGCACAGGAAGATCGTGATTGCGCCAGCCTAAGCAGCGACTGTCATGACTCTGAGATCAGGAAGATGGGGTTTCACAAATCACTGACATGAAGATCGATTACATAAACTATACAATAATATATCATAGGTGAATATTGAATATTGTACATATATCAAATATAATATCAAAATAATTAATATTATATTATATAATCTTATATAGTTATTTATATATATATATTATATATATATATTATATATATATATTATTATATTATAATTAATATCATAGTTATAGTAATTATAATATACAATAAATATATTATATATTATATTATTTATTTTGTTATATTATTTGTATTAACTATTATAATTATATTATATATATATATTATATTTTATAAATTATAATATATATTATAAATTATATTAT